>Ga0366772_1103_pt1 | contig 13199 bp, 9 predicted proteins | sample BONcelN113001C11_FD_207089 | JGI IMG/M metagenome (GOLD analysis project Ga0366772, IMG submission 207089) | Enriched cells from coal bed in the Powder River Basin, Montana, United States - BONCAT cells N11 rep2 HSBNCT.N11.300.1.C11 ...
TTAATGTCAAAATTGCTGCGACTCACGCCGGACTTACCGTGGGTGAAGACGGAGCAACTCACCAGGCAATTGAGGATGTGGCGCTTATGCGGGCCATTCCTAATATGACGGTTATTGTACCTGCTGATGCCATGGAAACCCGTCATGCGGTGGCTTGGGCAGTTCAGTATCAGGGGCCGGTTTATCTGCGTCTGGGCCGCATGTCAGTGCCGGATATGTTTGGGGACGGTTATGAATTTCAGCATGGCAAAGCAGTAGAATTGGCAAACGGCCTTGATGTGACTATCATCGCCAATGGTGTAATGGTCGGACCGGCGCGCCGGGCTGCTGATGAACTGATTGCCGCCGGCTTTAGCGCCCGGGTGCTGAACATGCATACGGTAAAGCCGATTGATCGCGAAGCGATTGTTAAAGCGGCGAAGGAGACCGGCGCTATCGTCACCTGTGAAGAACACAGCATTATCGGCGGCTTAGGCAGCGCAGTGGCGGAAGTACTGGTCGAAACGGTGCCTGTGCCGATGGAACGGGTTGGCATCATGGATACTTTCGGTGAATCCGGGACGCCTGATGCGCTGCTTGCCAAGTACAACCTGACGGCTGCTGATGTTGTGCAGGCCGCAAAACGTGTGATTATGCGCAAAAAATAAGTTTATAACTAGAATAAAAAACTGGGAAGCTGATGGCTTCCCAGTTTTTTATTCTATATCGAGTATAGCGCGGCAGCCTTCCTGGCCTTAATGTGTCCATATTTTCGACAGATATGGCAGCAGACCTGACCCCACGCTAATCAGGCCGCTGATGCCGATGACCCCAATTGCCATTTTACGGAAAAGAGAGGCGTCGAGGCGGCTGAATAATTTATCGCCGGCAAAGAAACCTAGCCATATGCCGGGGATACTAAGCAGCACATTTCCTGCCATTTCTGCGGGGTGAAACGTGCCAAACAGGTATGCTGCCGTCAAAGTGGACAGATTGCCCAGGATAAAATAGCGGGTTAAATTGGCGCGTACGGCATCTTTATCTTCGCGTTCGTTCAGCAGATACATCATAACCGGCGGGCCGCTGAAACTGGTGGTCGATCCAAGGAAGCCGCTGACCACGCCGACCACGCTTTGTGCCAAGGTCTGGTTGCGGATGGTTACCGATGCATTTCTCATCATGGCTGCAGCAGCACCTAACAAGACAATGCCAATTAGCATTTTAATAGAGGCGTCACTGGCAATTTTAAGAGCGTATGAACCGGCGATTACCCCTGGCAGACTGGCAGCAGCAATAACGGCCATCGAGCGAAAGTTGCCGTCTCCCCAGGTACGGTGGATAAGCAGGAGCTTATTGATAAGACCCGCATACAGAATGAACATGACAACATCTTTGGGGTTCATAACAAACAGCAGTAAGGGCGCTGCTGCCAGCGCGAAGCCGAAACTTGTGACTGTCTGCAGGAATGCGGCGAAAGCCATAACAGCAAAAATATATAGAGTTTCCATGTCAGAAAATCCTCCTGCATTCTCAGTTTCTTTGTATTATAACATGTTTTTCCTGGAATGAGCATACCCATATACTGAGTGCTTTTTCGAAGAAGGGAGGCGAATAGCCGTGAGCCTGTTCAAGGTAATTAGTCTTGGCCATAAGCTGCTTCAGCGCATTACCGTCTGTGTTGTAGGCTTAGCGGCTATGCTGGGGATTGGTTCGGCAGCTTCCATGACAGTATCGATGCTGCTCTCGATCGCGGTGTACGCGCTGGCATTTGGCTGGAAGTTTGCATTGGGATTTGTTATCCTGCTGTTTGTCCATGAATTGGGGCATCTGGTGGCATCCAAGGTGGTTGGTCTTAAGTCGTCTAATCCTGTATTTATTCCGTTTCTGGGTGCGGTAATCAGAATTCAGGATCCGAAAAATGCCAAAATGGAAGCCAATGTAGCGATTGGCGGTCCGGCAATGGGGACGCTTAGCGCGCTTATATGTCTGGCTTTTTACCTTTGGACAGGTGATAAACTGCTGCTCGTGCTATCCTATGTGGGCTGCCTGCTTAATCTTTTTAACCTGATACCCTGCGCGCCGTTGGATGGAGGACGTATCGCCGCCGCTATTTCACAGCACATGTGGTGGCTGGGGACCATCGCCACCGGCGTCTTGTTTTTGGCCACCAGCAATATTTTTCTGCTGATTGTTCTGGTTTTTTCGCTAATACGTCTTTGGGTAGGCGAAACAAATATTGATCCCCGGTATTATCAAATCAGCATGAGACAGAGAGTTAAAGTGGCTTGGTGGTATTTCGGCTTACTATTTGTACTGGGAACGCTGGCGCTTTATCTGGTTGACATTGTTGCGTAGCTGGTAAAATTCAACATATTGCCTGGCAAAGAGGAATTTTGACCGGAAAGTCGAAATTTATATAAATCATGGGGAAAAACAGAATTTTGGTCGATAATCATTCCCAGGCCTATCCGAAAGACTGAAAAGGAGCGGGAAAATGATACAAATGAACAGTATCACCAAGATATATACCAATGGCTCTGTCGCCCTCTCCGACGTTAATGTACATATCGAAAAGGGTGACTTTGTGTTTGTTGTCGGACCGAGTGGCGCCGGCAAGTCTACTTTCATCAAACTTATCTTCAGAGAAGAGCTTCCGACAAAAGGCCAGCTGATTGTTAACGGCCGTCAGGTGGCCGCGCTATTGCCGCCAGAGGTTCCCTATTTCCGGCGTTCACTGGGCATTGTGTTCCAGGACTACCGGCTGCTGCCGAACAAGACAGTGTATGATAATATAGCCTTTGCTATGGAAGTTATCGAAGCGTCCCGCCGGGAAATCCAAAAGCGGGTGCATCATGTGATTGAACTGGTTGGGCTTAGGCATAAAAGCAAGGCTTATCCGACTGAACTCAGCGGCGGGGAACAGCAGCGGGTGTCTATTGCACGGGCGATTGTGAATAATCCTACTGTCGTCATTGCGGACGAGCCGACAGGCAACCTGGATCCTGATACCTCCTGGGATATTATGAAAATCTTTGAACGCATCAATCGCAATGGCACTACGATTGTCATGGCTACCCATGATAAGCCAGTGGTGGATGCCATGAAAAAACGGGTTATTGCAATTGAAAAAGGCCGTATCGCCCGCGACCAGCGAAAAGGGGTCTACGGCTATGAGGATTAGGACAGTTGAATATTTTGTAAAAGAGGCTGTTTCGTCGCTCAGACATAACGGTCTCATGAGCGTTGCATCGGTAAGCACAGTTGCTTTGTCACTTCTAATACTGGGAATTTTCCTGGTTATGGTGCTAAATTTAAATAATATGGCCAATGTACTAGAATCGCAAGTGCAAATTTCCGTCTATCTTCAGGACAGTCTGAATGAGCGGGATGTCCGGGAAGTGGGCACCCGCATTACTAAACTGCCGGGTGTAACACATGTTACCTTTGTCAGCAAAGATGAAGCTCTGCAGCGCTTTAAGCAGCGACTGGGAGAGCAGCAGGGCCTGCTGTCCGCGCTGGGTGAGACAAATCCGCTGCCCAATGGATTTGAAGTCAAAGTTGATAAAGCCGAACGGGTTAAACCGGTGGCACAGGCGATTGGTCAGCTTAAGGGAGTGGAAAATGCCCGTTTTGGACAAGAGGTTGTTGAACAGCTGTTTAATCTGACCAAAATGGTTAGGATCGCAGGGTTCATTCTCATTATATTCCTGGCGCTGGCAGCTACTTTCATCATTTCGAATACCATCCGTATTACGGTGTTTGCCCGCCGTAAGGAAATAGCCATTATGAAGTATGTTGGTGCTACCGACTGGTTCATCCGTTGGCCGTTCCTTATAGAAGGAATGATTTTGGGTTTTACGGGCGCACTGATCGCAGTGCTGCTGCTCAGCCGGACTTACGGTGCGCTGACAGCCGAAATATATGAGACGATGGCGTTTATGCCCCTGATCCCTAAGTATCCGTTTATCACTAATATCAGTATTGTACTGCTGCTTGTCGGTACAAGCATCGGGGCGGTAGGCAGCACCATATCACTCAGACGGTTTATGAAGGTTTAAAAAATCCCCAGTTTTCCGGGAGGGTAAAGATGCTTACAGAAGCTAAACGCTATATTGCGTTATTCACTGTTGTAGTTATGGCGGCAGCCATCGGGCCTGCCATGGCCAACGAAATTGATCAGCACCAGCAAGAACTCCAGACTATCCAGCAGCAGATGGAAGTCGTTCAGCAGAAAAAGCAGCAGTCGCAGAAAAAAGTTGACAGTCTGGCTGATAAACTGCAGATTATCCAGTCTGATCTGGATGTCGCGCTGGGAGAATACAACAAAATTCAGTCCCAGCTTTCCTATACCGAGCAGCAAATCGAACTGAACCAGCAAATACTGCAAAAAGCTGAGAAAAGCCTGGCCGACCGGAGCCAAGTGTTAAACCGGCGCATCCGTGATATTTATAAAAATGGCCAGGTCAGTTACATAGATGTTCTGTTTGGCGCCGCTGATTTTGTTGATTTTACGGCCCGCATGGATATTCTGAAGCGTGTACTAAATCAGGATGTTACGCTCATTGCCAAAGTGAAGGCGGAACGCGAACTGATATTGCAGAAAAAGGCCGAATTGGAACGTGACCGTGCGGCTATTGGTGAGCTAAAGAAACAGGCGGCAGCGAAAAAAAGTATGGTTGAGGGGCGGCGTGACGAACAGGAGCGCGTACTGAGCACTGCTGTGGGCGAGCGTGATACCAATGAACGGGCGTACCAGGAATTAGTAGACACTTCACGCCGTATTGAGCAGATGATCCGCAACATCCAAGCCGGCAAGGGCGGCGCGATTGGCAGCGGTATCCATATGTGGCCAACCTCCGGCCCCATAACTTCGCCGTTTGGCTGGCGGACTCATCCTATATTCGGCACACAGCGGTTCCACAGTGGTATTGATATTGGCGCAGACTATGGGGACGAGGTTGTTGCTACTGACGGTGGTGTGGTTATTTACGCCGACTGGATGGGCGGTTATGGCAAGGCGGTAATCGTAGACCATGGCGGCGGTATTTCCACGTTGTATGCTCACAACTCCGAGCTGGTAGTCAGCGAGGGACAGAAAGTATATAAAGGACAAATCATCTCGCGAGTCGGTTCAACCGGTTACTCTACCGGCCCCATTTGCACTATGAAGTGCGGCAAGGCGGTTCGCCGGTTAATCCGCTGAACTATTTGCCATAGACCGAATATCCTTCTGTAGTTTTGCATATTCTTTAAGGTATCGACATTTTAGGTGGTGCTTATATTGAGCCGGCGCAAACTGATAGCGGGTTCTATCCTGCTGGTTGTAGTCACCTTTGTTTTGACGTCAAGCCTGTTTTTATATCTTTTAAACGCCAAAACCGGTGACCTAGCTTCTACTGTTAAATTCTTCCGGGCTCTGCAGGTCGTAAAGTCCCGCTACGTTGAGGAAGTGCCGATGGAAACCCTGATGACCGGAGCGGTCAAAGGGATGATTAACTCGCTCGGCGATCCGCATTCCATTTACATGGATGCTAAACTGTTTAAAGAGTTCATGATTGAAACCGAAGGCTCTTTTGGCGGAGTTGGTATTGTACTTGGTGTGAAAGACAAAACACTTACCGTTGTTTCTCCGATTGAAGGTACGCCCGGTGACAAGGCCGGGATCAAAAGCGGTGATCAGATTGTTAAAATCGAAGGCAAAGATACCAAAGACATGGCGCTTGATGAGGCGGTAAGCAAGATCCGCGGCCCTGAGGGCACTGCGGTAACACTGACGATCAAACGCAATCAGGAACTGAAAGATTATACGCTGACCCGCTCCAATATTCAGATTAAGACGGTGGCAGGCAAAATGCTGCCCGACAATATCGGTTATATCCGTATTTCCATGTTCAATGAACACACAGGAGCCGATTTCAGCCGTAAATACCAGGAGCTTGAAAAAGAAGGAATGAAGGCTCTTGTCCTGGATCTGCGGGATAATCCGGGAGGACTGCTGGAGGAAAGCGTGAGAGTTTCCGGTAAGCTGGTGCCTAAAGGCACTGTTGTGTCAGTAGTTACCCGTGACGGTCACCGGGAAACGCACACCTCAAAACTGGAAGCTGCCAAATATCCGCTGGCTGTTCTGGTTAATGGCGGCAGCGCCAGCGCGTCTGAAATCGTGGCCGGCGCGGTGCAGGATACCGAGGCGGGAACGCTGGTAGGTACTAAAACCTACGGCAAAGGCTCGGTGCAGACCATCCTTAAGCTGGATGGCGCAACGGCTATGAAACTGACCATTGCCAAGTATCTGACGCCTAAAGATCGTTCCATTAATGGCGTTGGTATTGAACCTGATGTAAAGGTGGAGGCCTCTGACGCCAAAGAGAGCGGTAAGGATATCCAACTGGATAAGGCGACAGAAATCGTGAAAAGTAAAATTAAGTAGATAAACTATGAGCGGCGCATTCTGCGCCGCTTTGCCTATTTGTGCTTCACCCCCCGCTTATGATACTATAAATATGAGGTGAACGCCTGATGTTTCCATGGCAGGATATACTTCTGCTGATATTCCGCGGTACGCTTGGTGTCTTTTTTGAACCTATGTTCTGGATGATTTTAGCATTGGTATCGTATCAATACTGGCAATTGCAGCGTACACAGATTAAGCTTTTCGGCGTATACGGATTCACTCTCCGCAAACAAATCATGCTGGCTGTCATTTATGGCTGCCTTGGCGGTATGATTGGCAGTTTTTTGCTGACTGTCGTTGGTGTGACGCTTAATCAGCTTGGGCTGAAGTATATATGGCCGGTTGCTTTTCTGCTGATGATGATTAATATGCGTTTTCTTTGTTTCGCCTACGCGGGAGGCTTAGTGGCCATATCCAGTACGGTGCTCGGCTGGCCGGAAGTCAATGTGCCGCAGGTGCTGACGCTGGTGGCAATTCTGCATATAACAGAAGCAATCCTGATCTTTATCAGCGGCCGCTATAGCTCGGTGCCGCTCATTCTAAAACAGCAGGATGGGCGGATTGTCGGTGCTTTCAACCTGCAGAATTTTTGGCCGCTGCCATTAGTGCTGCTGGGGGTTGTACCAATTGCCGGAACAGAAGCGCCAACAGGCATTATTAAAATGCCTGAATGGTGGCCAATTCTGAAAATGGCGATGGAACCGCCTGAAGGGTATACTTGGCTGTATGGCATGCTGCCCGTAGTAGCTGCCTTAGGCTACACCGATATGGCGATTACCAGCCTGCCAGCCACGCGGCGGCGTTCTTCTGCTATTCATTTGGCAGGCTACAGCATTGTTCTGCTGGTGATGGCGCTGCTTTCGGCAAAATATCACTGGCTGCAGATTTTTGCCGCCGTTCTTTCACCATTGGGACATGAATTTTTAATTCAGCGTGACAATAAACATGAAAACCAAGGTATCCCCCGGTTTGTGCCGCCTGAGCAGGGCGTCATGATTCTCGATACAGTGCCTGACTCACCGGCTCGCAAGATAGATTTAAGGCCAGGCGATATTATCCTGAAACTGGGCGGTATGACAGTTAATGGCAGCTATGAGCTAGCTAACGCGATCAGTTTCGCTGAAAACCAGTTCAGTCTGGAAATTAAGAGAGACGGTCAAGTCCTGCAGCAAGAAACAAGGTTTGTTAATGGTGAGCGCAGGCTGGGCGTTATCTTAGTTCCTGAAGGATATGAAGAAAATTATATGGAGATGGTGACAGAAAGGTTTGGTCTTTTCGATTATTTAGCCTCAAAATGGCGTCGACTTAAAGGCCGCTGAAGCTGGTATTTGTAAATAGACGTAATAATGATATTGCGTCTATTTTGTGTTATAATAACTTGTAATGGATAATTAATATTGGCAATAAATGGGTGATTTACAATGAATATAGTACCGAAACTAAAAACCGAATATGTTGAGGGCGGCCGGCCGTTTGAGGTTATTGCTCCCTTTGTGCCTACCGGTGATCAGCCAGGTGCTGTGGACAAGCTGACGGAAGGCATTCTGAGGGGCGAAAAGTCGCAGGTGCTGCTGGGCGCAACCGGTACAGGCAAGACCTTTACGATGGCCAAAGTCATTGAACAGGTGCAGAAGCCGACACTGGTTATTGCTCATAATAAGACACTGGCAGCGCAGCTTGCCAGTGAGTTTAAGGAGTTTTTCCCTCATAATTCTGTTGAGTACTTTGTCAGCTACTATGACTATTACCAGCCTGAGGCATATATTGCTCAGAGCGACACATACATTGAGAAAGATGCCTCGATTAATGATGAAATCGACAAGCTGCGCCACTCGGCGACCAGCGCGTTGTTTGAGCGCCGGGATGTCATTATTGTGGCCAGCGTATCCTGCATCTATGGCTTGGGCTCGCCGGAAGACTACCGGGGACTGGTGCTGTCGCTGCGTCAGGGGCAGACCAAAGACCGGGATGAAATTCTGCGCAAGCTGGTCAGCATTCAGTATGAACGCAATGACATTAATTTCGTGCGCGGCAAATTCCGGGTGCGCGGCGATGTTATTGAGGTATTCCCGGCAGGCTACAACGAAAAGGCGCTTCGTATTGAACTTTTTGGCGACGAGATTGAACGCATTCTGGAAATTGACACGCTGACCGGCGAGATATTGGCCGAGCGCAAGCATATTGTCGTCTATCCGGCCTCTCACTATGTTACTGACCGTGAGAACCTGCTTCGAGCTATTAGTGACATTGAAACTGAACTGGAAATCAGGCTCGCCGACCTGAACGCACGGGGCAAGCTGCTGGAGGCGCAGCGCCTTGCGCAGCGTACCCGCTACGATTTGGAAATGATGCTGGAAATGGGCTACTGCAGCGGCATCGAAAACTATTCGCGCCACCTGACCAACCGTCAGCCTGGCGACGCACCCTATACGCTGATCGAATATTTCCCCAAGGACTTTTTAATTGTTATTGACGAGTCTCACCAGACACTGCCTCAAATTCGCGCCATGTACAATGGCGACCGTTCCCGTAAGGAAGCGCTGGTCGAGCACGGTTTTCGGCTGCCGTCAGCCTATGATAACCGGCCGCTGAAATTTAACGAATTTGAAGAACGGATTAACCAGATTGTATATGTATCAGCTACACCGGGGCCTTATGAAATGAGTCATGCGACCCAGGTTGCCCAGCAGGTTATCCGGCCGACCGGCCTGATTGATCCTGAGGTGGAGATCCGGCCTATTAAAGGCCAAATGGATGACCTCTTAGGGGAGATCAAGCTTCGTTCGGCTAACAATGAGCGGGTGCTGGTTACAACTTTAACTAAAAAAATGGCGGAAGACTTGACCGAATATCTCAAAGAGATGGGTATCCGCGTCCGCTATCTTCACTCCGATATTGTGACTATGGAGCGGGTAGAAATCATCCGCGACTTACGGGCCGGTGTGTTTGACGTGCTTGTTGGCATTAATCTGCTGAGAGAAGGCCTGGATTTGCCTGAGGTGTCCATGGTCGCTATTTTAGATGCTGACAAGGAAGGCTTTCTGCGGTCCGATACTTCGCTGATTCAAACCATTGGCCGCGCCGCCCGTAATGTGCATGGACGGGTTATCATGTATGCCGATCGTATTACTGACTCGATGAAGCGGGCGATCAACGAAACCGATCGCCGCCGTGAGATTCAGCAGACCTATAATGAAGTTCATGGCATTACGCCGCAGACCATCCAAAAACGGATTAAAGATCTGATTGAGACCACCAAGGTTGCCGAGACAGTGGCCGATTACCGCACCGACAAGCTGAGCGGCATCAGTAAATCAGATATGCAGGATATGCTGGTCAAGCTGGAAAAAGAAATGCGGCAGGCGTCCAAGATGCTGGAATTCGAACGCGCCGCCGAACTGCGCGACATGATGATCGAATTGCGCCGGCGTTTAGGCGAGGCTAAAGCGTCACCTGCAGCTAAAGGCGCCAAAAATATGCGCAAGCAAGCTAAATAAATAAGAAAGATGCGACAGTGGAGAACCGTCCCCGGATGTCGCAAAAGTTAGAGGAGAAAACAGTGAAAAATAAAATTTTTGTCAAAGGTGCCAGACAGCACAATTTGAAGAATATAGATGTGGAGATTCCGCGCGATCAACTGGTGGTTATTACCGGACTTAGCGGCTCAGGCAAGTCTTCCCTGGCCTTTGACACCATTTATGCCGAAGGACAGCGCCGCTATGTAGAATCGCTGTCCGCCTACGCCCGTCAGTTTTTAGGCCAGATGGACAAGCCGGATGTTGACTACATTGAGGGCCTGTCACCCGCTATTTCCATTGATCAGAAGACGACCAGCCGCAACCCGCGTTCTACTGTTGGTACGGTCACTGAAATCTATGACTACCTGCGTCTCTTGTTTGCCCGTGCCGGCCGCCCGCATTGTCCAAACTGTGGACAGCCAATCAGCCAGCAGACAGTTGAGCAGATGGTTGACCAGCTTATGGTGCTGGAGGACGGGACTAAACTCATGGTCCTGGCGCCGGTCATTCGCGGTAAAAAAGGCGAGCACCAGAAAGTATTGGAGGACATTCGCAAGAATGGCTACGCCCGTGTCCGGGTTGATGCAGAAGTGCGCGATGTCAATGACGAAATCAAGCTAGAGAAAAACAAAAAGCACAGCATTGATATTGTGATTGACCGGATTGTGATCCGCGAAGGGATCGCCCAGCGTCTGGCTGATTCGCTGCAAACTGCGCTGCAGCTCGGGCAGGGCGTTGTTTATGCCCAGATAGTCGATGGCAAGGAACTGGTTTTCAGTGAAAACTTCGCCTGCGTAGACTGCGGTATCAGTCTGCCGGAAATTGCGCCACGCATGTTCTCCTTCAACAGCCCGTACGGTGCGTGTACCGAGTGTACGGGACTGGGCAACAATATGGAGATTGATCCTTCACTGGTTATCCCTGATGCTTCTAAATCGCTGCTTGACGGCGCTATTGCGCCGCTCAGCAAAAATATGAACTCATGGTTTATGTGCCAGCTGGAAGCTGTTACCGAACAGTATGGTCTTTCACTTTATGCAATCTGGGACGAGATTCCCGAGAACATCAAGCAGATCATTCTCTATGGTTCCGGCGAAGAACGGTTTACCTTTAAATACGAGAACATGTACGGCGAAAGCAAAAGCTACCATACTGCCTATGAAGGCGTTATTCCCATGATTAACCGGCGCTACCGGGAAACAACTTCTGACTGGTCGCGCGAAGAAATCGAAGAATTTATGAGCTCCAAGCCCTGCCCGGCCTGCAAGGGGGCGCGTCTCAAACCGGAATCGCTGGCCATTCGCGTTGGCGGCAAAAATATCTATGAAGTTACCCGTCAAACGGTGGCTGAATCGCAGCGGTTTTTTGCCGGCCTGGAATTAACGGAGCGTGAACGCACCATTGCCCAACAAATATTGAAAGAAATTAACGCCCGTCTGGGCTTTTTAATGAATGTCGGTCTGGAATACCTGACCCTTGACCGCGCGGCAGGAACACTGTCCGGCGGCGAGGCGCAGCGTATCCGTCTGGCCACTCAAATCGGCTCCGGCCTGGTCGGGGTGCTGTATATTCTTGATGAGCCCAGCATCGGCCTGCACCAGCGCGACAATAATCGGCTGCTCAGCACGCTGAAACGGCTGCGCGACTTAGGCAATACGCTGTTGGTTGTCGAGCATGACGAAGATACGATGTATGAAGCCGATCATATCATCGATATCGGGCCGAAAGCCGGTGCGCATGGCGGTCAGATTATCGCGCAGGGTACGGTGGAAGACATTAAAGCCTGCGAGCAGTCGATAACCGGCGACTACCTCAGCGGCCGCAAACAGATCCCCCTGCCGGAAGAACGCCGCAAACCAAACGGTAAATGGGTTGAAGTGGTGGGCGCTCGTGAAAACAACCTGAAAAATATCAAGGTGCGTTTCCCGCTAGGTCTTTTTACCGCCGTTACAGGGGTATCCGGCTCGGGTAAGAGTACGCTGGTCAATGAGATTTTATTTAAAGGCTTAGCCAGCCGCGTTTACGGCAGCCGCCTGCGTGCCGGAGAGCATAACGATATCAACGGTGTTGAGTATATAGACAAGATTATTGATATTGATCAGTCGCCGATTGGCAGGACGCCGCGTTCCAACCCGGCAACCTACACCGGCCTGTTTGATTCCATCCGTGAACTTTTCAGCCAGACGCCGGAAGCCAAGATGCGCGGTTACAAACCCGGGCGCTTCAGCTTCAACGTGAAAGGCGGCCGCTGCGAAGCCTGCAAGGGTGACGGCATTATTAAAATTGAGATGCATTTTCTGCCTGATGTTATATTTCTTTGTGAAGCCTTCAATTAGCTTTTGTTGATGCTGAAATACTCGACGCTTCAGGTCGCTGGTGACACCTGTATAAAGAACCGTATTATATTCATTCGTCATGATATAAACATAATATTGGTTCGTTAGCAAGATCATCACTCCCGTTTTGTCATTGCGAGCAAATCAATCTACTCCTGTGGGAAACGGGGGAGATCGCCACGTCACTTCGTTTCTCGCGATGACATCTTTTCCTTGTCATTGCGAACGAAACGCAGTGTAGTGTGGCAATCTCCTCGCCTCTTTTCCTGAATACATGTCATTGCGAACGAAACGCAGTGTAGTGCGGCAATCTCCCTCGCCTTTTCCTAAATACATGTCATTGCGAACGGAGCGCAGTGTAGTGTGGCAATCTCCTCGCCTTTTCCTGAATACATGTCATTGCGAACGGAGCGCAGTGTAGTGCGGCAATCTCCCTCGCCTTTTCCTGAATACATGTCATTGCGAACGGAGCGCAGTGTAGTGCGGCAATCTCCTCGCCTTTCGATGATTGCAAGTCATTTACGCTATAATACTCTATTTACGCTCCAGTATCTTTTTCAAGAATTGCCCTGTGTACGATTTCTCCACAGCCGCAATATCCTCCGGTGTTCCTTGGGCAACGATGGTGCCGCCGCCGGAGCCGCCTTCGGGGCCGAGGTCGATAATATGGTCAGCGGTTTTAATAACGTCAAGGTTATGCTCGATAACCACGACCGTGTCACCGGCGTCCACCAGGCGCTGCAGCACTTCCAGCAGGCGGTGGATATCGGCGGTATGCAGACCGGTGGTCGGCTCGTCCAGAATATACAATGTCTTGCCGGTGCTGCGGCGGGCCAGTTCGGTTGCCAGCTTGACGCGCTGAGCTTCACCGCCGGACAGGGTGGTTGCCGGCTGGCCCAGTTTAATATAGCCTAA
>Ga0366772_1108_pt1 | contig 12599 bp, 17 predicted proteins | sample BONcelN113001C11_FD_207089 | JGI IMG/M metagenome (GOLD analysis project Ga0366772, IMG submission 207089) | Enriched cells from coal bed in the Powder River Basin, Montana, United States - BONCAT cells N11 rep2 HSBNCT.N11.300.1.C11 ...
ATGCAGCTCTTAACCGTTGTTGTGCCGAAGTTTGAGCAATGGGCTAAAGAAGGCGAAGAAGGGCGCAAGAAAATCACCCAGCTTGTACGATATGGTACTGTCCTGCTTGGTTTTGTCCAAGCGCTGGGCATGGCTTTCGGTTTGAAAGCCGCCATCATCAATCCCGGTCTCGGCTCGATCCTGCTCATCGCTTTGACGCTGACTGCCGGAACGGTTTTCCTGATGTGGCTGGGCGAACAGATCACTGAAAAAGGTATTGGCAACGGTATTTCACTTATCATTTTTGCCGGTATCGTGTCCAGACTTCCTGACGGTTTGTTTGTGATCTATGAATACTTAAATGCTGGAACCATTAGTTTCTTCAACGTTCTGCTGTTTCTTATTATCGCAATTGCCATGATTGTATTTGTTATCGCTATCCAACAAGGACAGCGCAAAGTACCGGTACAATATGCAAAGCGCGTTGTTGGCCGTAAAATGTATGGCGGACATACCTCTCATATTCCGATTAAGGTAAACCAAGCAGGCGTTATTCCAATTATCTTTGCGTCATCCGTGCTGATGTTCCCGGTAACTATAGCCCAGTTTATTGATATCGACTGGGTGAAAACGGTAGCTAAATGGTTTGAGTGGGGAACCCCGCTGCAGACAACCTTATATGCATTGCTAATCGTTTTCTTCACGTATTTTTATACGGCGGTTACTATGAACATATCGGATATGGCAGAGAATATGAAAAAATACGGCGGCTTTATTCCAGGACTGCGTCCGGGTAAACCCACTGCCGATTATCTCGACCGGATCATGACCAGGATCACTCTGGTCGGAGCGATTTTCCTCGCTCTGATTGCGGTAATGCCGAATTTTGTTGCTTGGGCAACCAACATACAGGGTGTCTACTTTGGCGGTACCGCTCTCCTGATCGTAGTCGGTGTGGCGCTTGATACGATGAAGCAAATTGAAGCGCTCGTATTAATGCGGCATTACCAAGGATTTATGAAATAGGGGGCAAGCAGGTAATGCACATTCTGTTAATGGGTCCGCCTGGTGCCGGAAAAGGTACCCAGGCGGCTAAGTTGGTAGAACAATACAACATTCCGCATATCTCTACCGGCGATATGTTTCGTGCGGCAGTCAAAGAGGGAACACCCTTGGGTCAGCAGGCTAAGCAATGCATGGATGCTGGCCAACTGGTGCCTGATAGTGTAACCATCGGCATTGTAAAAGAACGTCTGGCTAAGCCTGACTGCAAAGAAGGTTTTATCCTGGACGGATTTCCCCGCACTACCGAGCAAGCGGAGGCTTTAGACCGTACGCTGCAAGAGGTGGGGATTAAACTGGACCGGGTAATCAACATCATCGTACCGGATGACGTTTTAGTCCGGCGCTTGACGGGAAGACGGATCTGCCAGAGTTGCGGCGCTACGTACCACTTGGAATTCAATCCCTCGAAACAAGGGGCAATATGTGACAAGTGCAGCGGCGAAATCTACCAGCGGGACGATGACCGTGAAGAGACGGTAACTAAGCGTTTGGCTGTGTATCAAGCACAGACCAGACCGCTGATCGAGTATTATCAGGATAGAGGACTTTATACTGAAATCGATGGTCAGCAGGATATTGATAAGGTGATGGCTGATATTGTTGACAGTCTGAAGGGCGAATAGCAATGATTATTTTAAAATCGCAGAGGGAAATCAATTACCTGCGAGATGCCGGACAAGTGGTAGCTCAGACGCTTGAGGAAGTACGAAAGGCCGTACGGCCTGACGTTACTACCCAAGAGCTGGATCAAATCGCCGAAGAATATATTAAAAGTTGTGGGGCCACCCCTGCCTTTAAGGGATACCACGGCTTTCCCGGTAATATCTGCGCTTCCGTAAATGAGGAAGTCGTCCACGGTATTCCTGGATTAAGAAAGTTAAAAAATGGGGATAATGTAAGTATTGATATTGGGGCGGTAATTAATGGTTATTATGGCGATGCCGCCATTACCGTGCCGGTCGGTGAGGTCGATGCCCAGGTACAGCAGCTTCTCGATATTACTGAGCAGTCGCTGTATAAAGGAATTGAGCAAGCTATTGCCGGCAACCGTCTCGGAGACATTTCCCACGCGGTTCAAGCCCATGCCGAGAAATACGGATATGGCGTAGTACGCGACTTTGTGGGCCATGGAATTGGCAGAAATATGCACGAAGACCCGCAAATACCGAACTATGGTATTCCTGGCCGTGGCCCACGCTTGAAATCCGGTATGACCTTAGCGATAGAACCGATGATCAATATGGGAACACAGGAAGTAAGAGTGCTTGATGATGGCTGGACAGTGGTGACAACCGACGGTAAACGGTCAGCTCACTTTGAACACACCATCGCTATTACACCGGAAGGTCCGGAAATTTTGACCAAACTGTAGGAGGAGAAGGCGCAATGCCGCCCGAAAGAATACAGTTGGTCAAGTAGTTGTTTCCGCGGCTGGTCGCGATATAGGCAGACCTATGTTGTGATGGAAAAACTAGCTCCACCTTTTGTGCTGATAGCTGATGGCCGTGACCATACGGTAACGGGCCCGAAGAAGAAAATATCCGGCATATCATCATACTATGTTCTATTGCAGAGCCTGTAGCGGAGAAACTTAAGTGCGGAGCAAAATTACCGACGAGGATATCCGCCATGCTTTAAACCAAGTTTATACCAAGGATCAAAGTAGGAAGCGGCGAGGAGGAACGATTGCGTGTCCAAAGATGATGTCATTGAAGTAGAAGGTACGGTTGTTGAAGCCCTGCCGAACGCGATGTTTCAAGTAAAGCTGGTAAATGGCCATGTCGTATTGGCTCACGTGTCAGGCAAGATACGGATGAACTTCATCCGCATTCTGCCAGGGGATAAAGTCACTGTAGAGCTTACTCCTTATGACTTAAAACGTGGCCGTATTACGTACCGTTTTAAATAGCATCAGTTTTGACTTGGCAAGTTGAAAGAGGAGGCTTTTTATATGAAAGTTAGACCTTCGGTCAAGCCTATATGCGAAAAATGCAAAGTCATTAAACGCAAAGGCAGAGTAATGGTAATTTGCGAAAATCCGAAACATAAACAAAAACAAGGATAGGGGGTGCGCGATAGATGGCACGTATTGCCGGGGTAGACTTACCGCGCGATAAACGGGTAGAAGTTTCTTTGACATATATCTTTGGCATCGGGCTTACCCTTTCCAAAGAAATTCTGGCTACTACGGGTATCAGTCCGGATACTCGTGTGCGCGATCTTACGGAAGAAGAGATCTCCAAACTTCGTGAGACTATTGATAAAAACTATAGGGTGGAGGGCGACCTTCGCCGTGAAGAGTCCCTCAACATTAAGCGTTTAATTGAAATCGGCTCCTACCGTGGCAGAAGACATCGTATGGGTCTGCCGGTACGCGGACAGCGGAGCAAGACCAATGCCCGCACCCGCAAAGGTCCGAAACGGACCGTAGGTGCAAAACGCAGCAAGAAGTAAAGGAGGGATAGCAATTGGTTGCTAAGAAAGTCGCAAGACCGAAAAGAAAAGAACGTAAGAATATAGAGTTTGGTGTGGCTCATATCCGGTCGACCTTCAACAATACCATTATCACCATCACTGACCAGAAGGGCAATGCTCTCTCTTGGGCAAGCGCTGGCGGTATGGGCTTTAAAGGTTCTCGTAAGAGCACCCCGTTTGCAGCGCAGATGGCGGCTGAACAAGCTGCTAAGGCTGCCATGGAACATGGCCTAAAGCAAGTAGAGGTATTTGTTAAAGGACCAGGATCAGGCCGTGAAGCGGCTATCCGCTCACTGCAGGCAGCAGGACTCGAAGTAAATCTGATTAAGGATGTTACTCCGATCCCTCATAATGGTTGCCGTCCGCCTAAACGTAGAAGAGTTTAATTTCCAGGAGGTGTTGAAAAAGAATGGCAAGATATACTGGACCTGTTTGCAGATTATGCCGCCGCGAGGGAAGTAAATTGTACCTCAAAGGCGATAAGTGCTTTTCCGATAAATGTTCCTTCAGTCGTCGCGCCTATGCTCCCGGTCAGCATGGCCAGGGTCAGGCTCGTAAGAAAGTATCCGAATACGGACTGCAGCTTCGCGAGAAGCAAAAAGCCCGCCGTATTTATGGTATCCTTGAAAAGCAATTCCGCCTTTATTTCCAAAAAGCGGACCGCATGAAAGGTATTACCGGCGAAAACTTGCTTGTCCTGTTAGAAAGAAGACTGGACAATGTAGTATTCCGTCTTGGCTTTGCGTCTAGCCGCACACAGGCTCGGCAATTGGTTCGTCATGGTCACTTTACTGTTAGCGGACATCGGGTAGATATTCCATCCTACCTTGTTAAGCCGGGTGAAGTTGTGCAAGTGGCTGAAACCAGCAAAGAATCCCCAATCATTAAGGAAATGGCTGAAGGTCTGGCAACTAAGACGGTACCGGCTTGGCTGGAACTGTCTGCAGCTGACCAAAGCGGCAAAATTGTACGCTACCCGACCCGTGAGGAAATCGATATTCCTATTCAAGAGCATCTCATCGTAGAACTTTATTCAAGATAATTACCCTCAACCGCGGAATATAGCGTAACTAGATGCGCAAAGAGGAGGGTTTTTCCCGATGATCGAAATTGAAAAACCGAAAATCGAAATAGCGGAAATTAGTGAAGACAACCGGTACGGCAAATTTATATGGGAACCGCTTGAGCGGGGATATGGTATTACGCTGGGCAACAGCCTTCGGCGGGTGCTTTTATCCTCTCTAACTGGCGCTGCTGTTACTTCCGTTAAAATTGACGGCGTACTTCACGAGTTCTCCACTATTCCTGGTGTTCGGGAAGATGTTACCGACATTATCCTAAACTTGAAAGAACTGTGCCTCAAAATGCATAGTGAAGAACCCAAAGTAATACGCGTCGATTTTGACGGTGAGGGCGAAGTAAGAGCCCGTGATATCATTACCGACCCGGATGTGGAGATCCTTAATACAGATCTTCATATTGCCACTGTTGCGCAAGGCGGTTCCCTCAAAATGGAGCTAAATGTTGAGCGCGGCAGAGGTTATGTTCCAGCTGACCGCAACAAAAAAGCCGATCACGTTATCGGGGTAATTCCAATCGACTCGATATTCTCGCCGGTTGTGAAGGTCAACTATACGGTAACAGATACCCGTGTGGGCAATGTTACCGACTATGACAAGCTGACACTCGAAGTATGGACCGATGGCAGTATTAGACCGGAAGAAGCTGTTAGTAAGGCTGCCGGTATTATGGTTGCCCATCTCAAACTGTTCCAGAATATGGCAGGAAATCCGCCTGATCAGGATGATATGGATGGGCATTTCACTGAACCAGCTGAAGATTCGGGTTCCAAAATACTCGAGATGAACATTGAAGACCTTGATCTGTCTGTTCGCTCCTATAACTGCCTAAAGCGTGCAGGGATTAACACTGTCAATGAATTAGTGCAAAAGAGCGAAGATGACATGATGAAAGTGCGCAACCTGGGCCGTAAATCACTGGAAGAAGTGAAGAAGAAGCTGGAAGAGCTCGGGTTGTCACTAGCTGAAAACGAGGAGTAAAGGGAGGGAAGAGTATGGCCTTCTATAGAAAATTAAACCGTGACAGTAGTGCCCGCAAAGCACTATTTCGCAGCATCGTGACCTCCTTATTTAAGTATGAAAGAATTGAGACTACCGAGACTAAAGCTAAGGAAATCAGCGGTATTGCCGAAAAGATGATTACTTTGGCAAAACGCGGCGACCTTCACGCCCGTCGTCAGGTTTTATCGTTCTTAGTGGATGAAGAAGTTACGACAAAACTGTTTGATACCATCGCGCCGAAATATGCCGACCGCCAAGGCGGCTATACCAGGATTTTAAAGCTTGGTCCCCGTAAAGGTGACGCAGCGCCGATGTCAATATTGGAACTTGTGTAAGAATTAGTATGGGGCGGCCTTCTGGTCGCCTCTACCTTTATAAGTGCATTGCCGGCTCACAGATTAAAGAGGCTGGGTGCTAATTGGGAGAGTATATGGTAGAAATGATTAGAGTGGAAAAGATGTGCCACAGCTATACTGCCAGTGATGGCAGTGAAGTAAGGGCACTTGACAATATAGACCTGAAGATTAACACAGGGGAATTTGTAGCTATTATCGGCGCTAACGGATCAGGGAAATCAACCCTGGCTAAGCATTTTAATGCACTGTTATTGCCAACCGAAGGTGACTGCTACGTGCAGGATATGAATACTAAGGACTTTGATAAACTATGGAATATTCGCCAGACAGTCGGAATGGTTTTTCAAAATCCGGATAATCAGATTGTAGCAGCTGTAGTCGAAGAGGACGTAGCTTTTGGCCCGGAAAATTTAGGAATTCCTTCGCCTGAGATTATCATCAGAGTGGCGGACGCCTTAGCTGCCGTGGGGATGGAAGAATACCGTCATCACGCGCCGCATCTTCTATCGGGCGGGCAAAAACAGAGAGTCGCTATTGCTGGTGTGTTGGCGATGCGCCCGCAATGCCTGGTGCTAGATGAGCCTACAGCCATGTTGGACCCCCAAGGCCGGCAGGAAGTTGTTTCCACTGTGAGTCGTCTTAATAAACAAGAAGGCATAACAGTAGCCTATATTACTCATTTCATGGAAGAAGCTGTGGCTGCAGACCGGGTAGTTGTTATGAATGCCGGCAGAGTGGCTTTTTCCGGTACGCCGGCAGAGGTATTTAGCCAGGTAGACCGTCTGAAAGAGCTTGGCCTCGATGTTCCCCTGGCCGCCGATGTGAGCGCCAAGCTGAAAGTTAAGGGCCTCAGGCTTCCGGCTAATATAATTACAAATGAAGAGTTGGCGGTGCAGCTATGTCGATAAGGCTAAGTGATGTCAGCTACACCTACATGCCAGAAACGCCCTTCGAACGTCATGCGCTGAAAAATATCAATTTGGAGATCGCCCGCGGTGAGTTCGTGGGCATCATAGGACATACCGGATCAGGCAAATCTACGTTGGTTCAGCACCTGAACGGACTTTTAAAACCGACATCGGGACATGTGTCGGTAGATGGCAGCAGCTTGTATGGAAAGGGCGCTGAGGCCAAAAAGGCGCGCCTGAGAGTAGGGATGGTATTTCAATATCCTGAACACCAGCTTTTTGAGGAGACTGTGGAGGCCGATATTGCTTTTGGTCCGCGTAACCTTGGCCTTAGCCAGGAAGAGATTGAACGCCGGGTCAAAAGCGCTATGAAGTTTGCAGGCTTAGATTACGAAGCCTTCGCCGCCAGGTCACCTTTTCAGCTAAGCGGCGGGCAGATGCGCCGCGTCGCAATTGCCGGCGTAGTCGCACTGGAACCGGAATATCTTGTCCTTGATGAACCGTCGGCAGGCCTCGACCCACGCGGGCGGGACGAGATATTCCGCGAAATACAGGAATTACATACAAAAACCGGCACAACCGTGATCTTAGTCACACATAACATGGAAGAAGTTGCGCGGATGGCAACAAGGCTGATTGTAATGAATCACGGCAGCATCATCTTAGACGGCAGCCCGGTAGACATCTTCAAGACAGGACGGGCCAAGCTGCTGGCGGCAGGGGTCGATGTGCCTAATGTTACCAACTTGATGATTGAGCTTAAGGCAAAAGGACTTGACGTTGATACAACGGTACTAACCGCAGGTGAAGCAGCGGATAATATCTTTACCATAGTGGGAGGGCGCGGCTAATGCTGAGTAATATTACGCTAGGCCAATACTTTCCTGGCAATTCTGCAATACATCTACTAGATCCAAGAACCAAAATATTGATTACTGTACTCTTCATCAGCAGTATTTTTATGGCTGACAGTTATCAGTCCTACTTGGCTTTGGCAATATTTACTGCAGGCACGATTGTGCTTTCCTGTATTCCCGTAAAGATGATTCTGCGGTCGCTTAAGCCGCTATGGATCATTATCCTCATTACTATAGCTATTCACTTTTTTACTACACCGGGGACCGTAATCTGGTCATGGAGTTTTCTGACGCTTACGCAGGAGGGCGTGCACCAGGGCATTTTAATGGCAGCACGTTTAGTATTTCTAATTGCATTTTCGTCGCTGCTCACCTTTACCACATCTCCTATTGCACTTACTGATGGGATTGAGCGCCTGCTGCGGCCCTTTCGCCGGTTGGGACTGCCGGCACACGAACTGGCAATGATGATGACCATTGCACTCCGGTTCATTCCTACACTGCTGGAAGAGACTGACCGGATTATGAAAGCTCAGATGGCTAGAGGAGCAGACTTTGGGTCAGGCAGCATTTTGCGGCGGGCACAGAGCATGGTACCCTTACTTGTACCTTTGTTCATCAGCGCCTTTCGCAGGGCAGACGACTTAGCAACAGCGATGGAAGCGCGCTGCTACAGGGGCGGCGACAATCGCACACGTATGAAGATACTAAACATGTCAGCCCGTGATATCATTGCTTTTGCGGCAATAGCCGGGTTAATTGCCTTACTGGCGTATATGAGGTGGGGAGCAGGTGGAGCGTAATATTAAGCTCACAGTTGCTTATGATGGCACCAAGTATCATGGTTTTCAGCGTCAGGCCAATGCACTGGCTGTTCAACAGGTGCTGGAAGAACGCCTGAAAGGGGTTTTCGGGCATGCATTGTCGATAACTGCTTCTGGACGTACAGACACAGGGGTTCATGCCTATGGACAGGTACTTAATTTTTATACGACAGGCTCAATTCCGACAGAGCGCATCGTATCAGCTGCCAGCGGTGTACTGCCTGAAGATATTGTAGTGGTAGCTGCTGAAGAAGTTAATAAAGGATTTCATGCTCGCAGAGATGCAAAGCGTAAAACCTATATGTATCGTATCTACAATTCACGGCTGCCCAACCCATTTGAGTTAAGGTATGCCTGGCATGTCAGAACAGAACTTGATGAATCATTAATGAACACTATTACCAGGCAAGTAGTGGGGACACATGATTTCTCCGCTTTTAAAGCTGCCGGGGGACCACCTGTTAGCCCAATAAAAACAATTTTTTCAGCAAATTGCTCCCGGCAAGAAAAGCTCATACAGTTTACCTTCACAGGCTCGGGTTTCTTGTATCACATGGTGCGAAATCTTGTGGGTACGATCGTAGAGATTGGGTCAGGGCGGCGGGGAGCGGATGAATTTGCCCGCATTCTTGCCAGCCATGACCGAAGGAAGGCAGGAGCTACTGCTCCGCCGCAAGGACTTTATCTGATGTGTGTAGAGTATGAATGATAGACCATTGATAAAAAACGATAAAAATGACAAAAAACAAGAAGCGAAGCTAAGATTACCTTGACATTGACAAGCTGATTTATTACAATATCCTTATGAGCTTATGCCATGCCTTCCATTAGCCCCGGAAGTCACGGCTATAGTAAGTGAAAACGTCTTTTTATGTAAGTTGTTATAAGGAGGAATAGTAGGCCATGAAAACAACCTTTATGGCTAATGCTGCCAATGTTGACCGCAAGTGGTATGTTGTTGATGCGGAAGGCAAAACATTAGGTAGATTGGCTGCAGAAGTTGCGAAAGTACTTCGCGGCAAACATAAACCGACTTTTACACCGCATGTTGACACCGGTGACCATGTAATCGTGGTTAACGCATCGAAGGTGCACTTGACTGGTAAAAAGTTAATTCAAAAAACATATTTTCGTCATTCCGGGTATGTAGGAGGAACATCCTTCATCCAAGCCGGCAAAATGCTGGCTAACAAACCCGAGAGAATGATAGAACTTGCTGTAAAAGGTATGCTTCCGAAGAACACTCTCGGTCGCCAAATGTACCACAAGCTTAAGGTATATGCTGGCCCAGAGCATCCGCATCAGGCTCAAATGCCTGAAAAACTTGAAATTGATATTCGATAGGAACCAAAGGAGGAACAAAGAATGGCATTAGTAAATTACTACGGCACCGGCCGCAGAAAAACTTCGGTTGCCAGAGTTCGTCTGGTTCCCGGAGAAGGCAATATTGTTATCAACGGGCGTCCGCTTGATCAATATTTTGGCTTGAAAACCCTTGAGCTCATCATCAAGCAACCACTTAACCTTACCAGCACAAACGGCAAATACGATGTGCTTGCTAAAGTTGAAGGTGGCGGCACTACAGGCCAAGCTGGCGCAATCCGTCATGGTATTGCCCGTGCACTGCTGAAGGTTGATCTTGAATACAGACCTGCGCTTAAGAAAGCAGGCTTCCTCACTCGCGACCCACGTGAGAAAGAACGTCGCAAATACGGCCTTAAGAAGGCGCGGAAGGCTTCGCAGTTCTCCAAACGTTAAGTTGTCTATCATGCAAGCCCAGGAGTTTACTCCTGGGCTTTTTATGTGTCGGCCGTTGATAAGCGGCGTCTAGCTGCGTTGCAAGGTCTGCCGCGATCCTCAACGTACCGAAACGTACGCCTCCGGTCGCGGCAGACCTTGCGCCTTGCTATACTTGCTTCTGAACGGCCTCTTCCTTTATTCAATGTCATCGCGAGGCTGAAAGCCGTGGCGATCCCCCTCATTATTTCTGGCATTTGCAGGTATTCCGGCCCGAAAGTGGAATATATGTCCATACAATGATATGAAAAGAAGAGGGTGCCCAATTATGAAAAAATGGCTTACTTTACTCTTAGCCGGAACTATTCTTGCTACAAATGCAATTGCTTTTGCTAACCTTGATGATACTAAAACTACCATTGCTGCCAAGTATGGAGACTGCCGTTTAGTAATTGATACTGACAACCAGCCGTGGACGAAAGAGGAATGGGATACCAAAGGTTACCTGCGAGCTAAAGCGTCTTCGTTTATGCATTCTTATCAGACTAACAGTCTGCGTGTACAGGTAGAAGTCATGTATGACAGCAGCAAGCCTAATTCCTATGTCAGAGCACAGCGCTTTACACCTGATATGGCTATCAAAGTGAAAGACTTTAAAACGTATTTTCCTGAAGTATATCCCTTGTTGGTAGGACCTAAAGCAGAAACGTTTACGACCTATAAGCTTCTCTCACGCAACTTTCAGGAAGAAAAGTCGCCAGTTTCGATGGGAGTCGTCATTCAATCACCTGCTCCAGGCAAAAGCAGTGCCTATACCCTGATTGCTTTTAATATTCAGGAAGAAGGACGCCTGATTAAAGAGCCGAAGTTTATTAATGAAGATACATATATCAGAGAATTTACCATTGAAACTGCCTATAGGATGGATGTAAGCGAAAACCTTGGCAATGATTGGGCTTATATAAAGAACTACTTTAAAAAATAGGAATGCGGTTTGATAAGTAGCGCCTTTTTTCTGACAGCCATCCAAAATAAAATGCAAATTTTAAAAAGTAAAGCATCGCTAACGGCGATGCTTTACTTTTTGCTTATCAGATTAAGCGGAGACTGCTTGGCTTCCTGGGCTAATTTGGGACCGATGTAACTGTTACGGACCATTGCTGCAAGGACTATAGACTGACGCTGCTTGGCAGCTTCAAGGTCATTATGCGGGGAGAAGGCGGTCGGCGCATTCGGCAAACCCGCTAACATGGAACTTTCCGCCAGGGTAAGATCAGCTGGTTTTTTACCAAAGTATATTTTGGCGGCATCGCCGATGCCATAGGCGCCTGAGCCAAAGTAAATGGTATTTAAGTACATTTCCAGTATATCTTCTTTCGAGTATCTGAGTTCCATATCAACAGCCAGCACAACCTCTTCCACCTTACGTCCCCAAGTCTTCTCCTGGGTTAGGAAGAGATTTTTCACCAACTGCTGAGTAATCGTGCTGCCCCCTTCAGTCAGTGTTCCTGTTTGCAGGTTAACAAGCAAAGCACGGGCAATACCTTCGATATCAAAGCCGGAATGGCGGTAAAAGCGATTATCTTCCACAGCGATAATTGCCTGTTGGAGTGTCAGCGGGACGTCATCTAATTTTATGTATTTTTTCTTGTCCATTTTAGCATCGATGGCAGATTTGAGTGCAAAGACTCTGTATACACGCTCCCAGGATCCGGCAGCTTGGGCAACGGCACCTTTTACTTTGCTTGCCTCAGGTCCTAATTTTTGTATGATGCTGGCGCCGCCAGCCCAGATAAAAGCGCTGGCAAATATGACAAGGAGAAACCAGATAAACTTGCTGTTTCTCATATATTCCCTCCTACCAGTACAGCCTCTCATTCTACGCACACTGCCGGGAGATTTTCTGCAATACTGTCACAGCCTTAGAGTTGACACTGTACTATTTATATTGTAGCCGACGTGATAATCTTTGGCTATAGAAAAAGACATATTGCCGACATAGCCTGTTGTACTCCGGCATAATCTTACAAGAGAATGACAAGGGGGTGCGTATATGTTGGCAGTCGCCCTTAACCGCCGGCAAACAATTCTTTTGGCGTTATGTGTATCTCTACTTCTGCTGAATATAGCAGCTATACCGTATTGGGTGGGAAGTGCAGCAGATGATGCTGTTGATCTTTCTGTTCTTAAAGAGATTCACCTTGCAATTGACCCAGGCCACGGAGGAATTGACAGCGGAGCTTCAGGTAACGGAGTGATCGAAAAAGATGTAAATCTCAGTATCGCAATGAAATTAGCGGCAATAGTAAAATCAAAC
>Ga0366772_1109_pt1 | contig 12573 bp, 12 predicted proteins | sample BONcelN113001C11_FD_207089 | JGI IMG/M metagenome (GOLD analysis project Ga0366772, IMG submission 207089) | Enriched cells from coal bed in the Powder River Basin, Montana, United States - BONCAT cells N11 rep2 HSBNCT.N11.300.1.C11 ...
CACGCGATTAAACCCGTTTCTGATGTAAAAAAGCTGGTTGTTAAACATGATTAAAATAATTGCTCCCGGGATGGTAAAGGTGGATTATGGCCCATTGCAAATGACAATTAGCGCACACCATGGCAATAGTCCTATGACTCAGATTGCTGAGCAGGCAGCTTACTATGCGATGAAGGTATTCACCCAGGTGGCTGTTCAGCAGCAAGTAGCAGCAAGTCCGCAGCAGGTTATAGGGGAGATCAGTAGTTTACCTGAAGTATTGCAGTGCATGATCACTGCTGTACGGCGTTCCGGTGATGTAACCTTGACGCCGATGGCGGCAGTAGCCGGTACCATTGCTGATTTGACGGCTGATTGGCTGGAGGCAGCGGGAGCAGCCAAAGTTATTGTTAATAATGGTGGTGACATTGCAATCCGTCTGGCCGATGGCCAGACCACCGTTGTAGGAGTAGCACCGGCTATCGGGCTGAAGCCGACTCACCGGCTGGCTCTTAACGCCGGACGGGAAATTGGTGGTATTGCTACCAGTGGCTTGGGAGGGCGCAGCTTTACAAAAGGCATTGCCACCGCCGCAGTAGTAGCAGCTCCTAAAGCCTCCACAGCTGATGCCTGTGCTACCAGCCTGGCCAACGCTACCTATGTTGAACATTGGGGAATTAAAACAGCCTGGGCCGAAGATCTTGATCCCAATACTGATATTCGTGGGCACCGGGTAGTCCGGGAGGTTGGTCTGCTGCCGCCGGCAGTAGTGGAACAGGCACTTTTGGGCGGCTGGACAAGAGCGGCTGAATTAGTTAAACAAGGCTTGATTGACGGAGCAGCTGTTTTTGTGCAGCACCAGTTAGTTATGATTCCCGAAGATTTTCTTACGGAAATAAGATAAGGGCAAGAAAAAATGGGAGGGAAGTAGCATGGATTTAATCATTCGTAAAGTTGTTACTGTTGTTGAAGAGGTTTGCATGGATGGACAAAAAGCCGTTGCTAAGCCTTATCAGAAATGTGTGGCAGCGGCAGTGATAAAAAATCCCTTTGCCGGTGTATATGCTGAAGATTTAAGCCTGCTTACCGATGTTGGTGAATATCTGGGCGGTGTGCTGGCTGAAAAGGCAGTAAGAGCAATGGGAATTGCACCGGAGCAGGCCGAGAGCTATGGCAAGGGAGCCATTATCGGTATGAATGGTGAATTGGAGCATGGTGCCGCCATTCTGCATCCGAAATTAGGCAAGCCGATGCGGGATGCGGTCGGCGGCGGTAAGGCCATTATTCCTTCCGCGAAGAAGCTGGGAGGGCCGGGAACAACGCTGGACGTGCCGCTGCACTATAAAGATGCCGCCTTTGTGAGGACTCATTATGATGCTATGGAAGTAAGGTTCCATGATGCTCCGGCAGCTGATGAAATTGTCGTTGCTGTTGCCGTGACCACCGGTGGGCGGCCCCATCCGCGCATTGGCGGTTTGCAAATAGAAGAAATAAAAGGTGAAGACGGCCTGCGGTAACAGGCATAAGGGTGAATAACAATGACGAATGTCGGTTTTATTGGGATTGGAGCCATGGGCAAGCCGATGGCGCAAAATTTAATTAAGTCCGGTAAGGTAGCGCTGCATATCTTTGACCTTAACACAGCTGCAGTAGCGGAACTGGCGGCGTTGGGCGCAAGTCCGTGCCGGTCACCTAAGGAACTGGCAGAGGTTTCCAGTGTAATGATTATGATGTTGCCCAATGCGGCTATTGTGGAAAGTACGCTGACTGGTGAACAGGGCTTACTTGCCGGTGCTAAGGCTGGACAGACCATCATTGATATGAGCAGTGTAGCAGCGGTCAGTACGAAAAAAATGGCTGCTTTAGCAGGAGCCAAAGGGATAGCCTACATTGATGCACCGGTAAGCGGCGGCGTGGCCGGTGCGCAAGCCGGAAGCCTGACTATCATGGTGGGCGGGGAAATGGCGGCGGTACAGGCAGTTGAACCAATCCTGCAAATAGTAGGTAAGAAAATTTACCATGTCGGTGACAGTGGTGCCGGTGATTCGATGAAAGTAGTGAATAATCTGCTGCTGGGCATCAATATGGCGGCAGTAGCCGAAGCATTGGTGCTGGGGGTAAAATCCGGCCTCAATCCCCAGGTTATGGTGGATATTATAAAAGAGAGTTCAGGCCGGAGTTATGCCTTAGAGGCAAAAGCAGATAAATTTGTTTTGAAGAATAATTTTACTGCTGGCTTTGCCATTGATTTGGAATATAAGGATTTGGAGCTGGCGATGGAAACAGCGAAAAGTCTGGAAGTTCCTTTACCTGTTGGTGCTATGGCACAGCAAGTGTTCGCTATGGCCAAAGCCAAAGGTTTGGGAAGAGAAGACATTTCAGCTGTAGTTAAGGTGTGGGAAGAGCTAGTTGGAGTTCAAGTAAGGGAATAGAAGGTCGGTGGTCACATTGGAAAAAATCTATCAGATTATTGCTAACCATGGCTGGACTAGCGGTGAATTAACGATCGGTGACTGTGTCGAAATAGCTGAGGAGGCTCAGGTACAAGTTAGTGACGTGGTAATTGCCGAAGCAATGGCAATGAGCAATATGACGCAGTCAGAAGTCTATTCAGCTGTGCTTGCCAGCTTTTCCCATAACCTGTATGCCGTGGAAGTCGGGACGACGACGGGCTCAAGCTTTTTAATGGGTACAACCGGGCGGGAACTTACGCAGAAAGCGGCACCGCAGCTTGTGGCCGATGAGTTTCTCAATAAGGTGCTGGCCTATACGCTGGGCGCGCAGGTAGGAAATCATTCGGTAGGGCTCCAGCCTTGCGCCGGGACAGGGGATTCCTGCACCTATGCCGGTTTCGTACGGGCAATGCTGGAAGAGCTGGATGATAAGGAAAGAGTTGCCCAAGTTGCTGCTGTTATGTTGAAGATCGGCACCATATTTAGGGTAGGTAAAACGTCAACCGGCTGCAATATGGAAGGCTTTGGCGCAGGAGCGGCCGCGTCGGCAGCAGCTTTTGTAGAACTGGCCGGCGGTAAACCGGCTGATATGGCTAAAGCAATTGTAATGGCTCTGTCACCGACCATTGCTAATCCCTGCACCCCCCGGGTAATGGTGGCCGGACTGTGTGCCACTCATATTGGTGGCGGAGTGATGATCGGTAAGCTGGCCGCTCAGCTGGCGATGCATACCTCCATTCCGGTGACTGTCCCTGTGGATGTTATGATTGCAATGGCGGCAGCTGTCCATCCGGTATCAGCCAAACACGTTGTTCCGGTTGTTATTCAGTATATGGAACCGTTCTTTAAAACCAACACAGCTGTAGAAACCTATATTGGCCAGGATGTGCACAGTGCAGAAACAGCGCGTATTGATGAAACGGTCACGCAGGCTATAGCAGAAGCACGGGAAATGGCCCGGAAAGCCAATGCCATTGTTAAGCCTTTTGGTGAAGCCGTTGTCGGCGGCAGCAGCCAGGCGGTAGGATCACCGACAAATGCGGCCCGCCTTGCTCATTTTTTATCAAAAGGGAAGATTAGCAAGGTAAAAATCGAATTGTACCCCGAGCTATTTGCCCGCCGGGGAATTAATGTGCCCGGAATCTTGATGGCTGCCGTATACGGAGCAGGTACTGACAACAGCCGGTTATACCGTGAGGTAATGGATAAGGTGGCTAATGAGGGAATTGAAGTAGAGCTGGTACAGATCGATGAGCCTCAAATGCAGCAGATTACGGTAATCGCGGCAGAAACGACCGGCATGGTGACGACGCTTAACCGCGGTGGCGGCCGGCTAGTGCTAAAGAGTGCATCTGATGAGCAGGAAGCCTATCGCATTGCCAAAAAACTGGGTATTGAGATAGTTGAGTAGGGGGACGTCATGAATTTTATCGAAAAATATCTCGCCACAGCAGCAAGTTTGGAGACGGTAGCTGCAGGACAGGACATTCGCTGTCGCGTTGATTTGGTAGCTGCTCATGATGTCACCGGTCCAATGGCTATTCAGCAATTTGAGCAGATCGGCATTGATCAGGTGTTTGACCCACAGAAAGTGGTGATGGCTATTGATCATATCTTTCCGGCAGCCACCATACAAGCCAAGAGCATGCACTGGATTATTAAGGATTTCGCCCGTCAGTACGGTATTATCCTGTATGACCAAGGGCAAGGCGTTATCCATCAGGTACTTGCAGAAAGTCACCGGCTGCAGCCGGGAAAGATACTGGTAGGAGCAGACTCGCATACCTGTACGGCCGGCGGCTATGGCGTTATTGCCATCCCCGTAGGGTCGACCGAACTGGCGGCTGCCATGGCGACAGGTATCGTTGATATTGAAGTACCTGAAGTCATTGAAGTATACATGACCGGGCAGCTTAGCCCTTATGTCAGTGGCAAGGATATTGTCTTGTCCTTAATTAAAGAATTTGGTGTAGATGGTCTGACGGATAAGGCGGTCGTTTTTACAGGGCCGGGAATTCGTGCTGTCACCCTGGATGACCGCATGACAATTTGCAACATGGGGATAGAAATGGGCGCAATGATTGCCTGTTTTGGTGAAGAAGAGGCAGCTGCTGATGTGGCGCAAACAGTACCGCTTGCATTGGAGACCATTACCACCGTGGCAGCCTGTCCCCACTCACCGGCGAATGTCCGTCCTGTTGCCGAATTGACAGATGTCGCAGTGACGCAAGTCGTTGTCGGCAGCTGTACTAACGGCCGGCTGTCTGATATCGAACAAATAGTCCATATTTTAAAGGACCACAAAGTGAATGCTGCCGTAACCATGCTGGTCATTCCGGCTTCAAAAAATATACTTGACGCTATGGAGCAGGCTGGTTGGTGTAAAATTCTGCGTGATGCCGGTGCTGTGATTACTAATCCGGGGTGTGGCCCCTGCTTTGGCGCTCATCAGGGTCTTGGTACCGAAAGAGATGTTATCTTATCGACGACTAATCGCAATTTTCCCGGGCGGATGGGCCACCGCAATGCCCAGGTATACTTAGCTTCACCGGCAACGGCTGCAGCAACGGCTGTCTGTGGCAGGATTACTCCACCGGGCTTATTATTACGGGAAGGCAGCGTGTTATATGAATAACATCAAAGGGAAAATCTGGATTTTTGACGATAATGTCGATACCGACCAGATACTGCCTGGCTATGCTATGGCCGAAGAATTCTCCCAATTGGCCAAGTATGCTATGGCTGGCAGTAAACAAGCAGATTTTGCTGCAAAGGTAAAACAGGGCGATATCCTTGTTGCCGGGAAAAATTTCGGGTGCGGATCAAGCCGCGAACAGGCACCGGTAGCCTTAAAAGCAGCCGGTGTAAGTTTGATTATTGCTCAGTCTTTTGCCCGGATTTTTCGCCGCAATGCCATTAACATCGGCTTACCGGTACTGGTAGCGGATCTGAATAAGGTTGTTCAGCAAGGCAACTGGCTTGAAGCAGATCTTGTTCAGGGAGTTGTCGCGGTTAATGACCGCGAATTTGCAGCTAAAGCCTTATCGGCAAGTGTATTGGCAACGATTCAGGCCGGCGGCCTGATTAACCGGGTCAGGCAAGAATTAGGCGTCAATCTGAGCAAGTAGGGGGAGGAATGACAGTGCAAGAGAAAACAAAACAAATCATCATAGAAGATTATGACAGTGTCCGAGCTTACGCGGAAACTTTTGGTGTGCCCATGCCAACCATCGGCAAGGACGGCTTGATTGAAGGCCTGCCGGCACCTTACCCGCGGGTCGTTAATGGGGTGATGCGCAGCGGCTATCGAATCTATGCTTTGGCCCGGCAGGCCGAAGCAACCGGTCTGCCGGTACAAAATCCAATTCTGGGACGCAATACAGCACAGGAAACGTATCAAGAATCGCTGGAAATGTACAACATGGCGGAGAAATTGGGAATCAATTTGTTTCATTTTGTCCATTCCGAAGCAACCCGGCATATTGATCCCTTAAAAGGCCGGGATTTAATTGAACAGTCACGCGGTAAAGGCGGTATTACACCTGCCGGCGAGCGGGAACTGGTAGAAGTGGGCGGCGGCTCAATTCATCCTATGCGGATCAATGCTACCGGTGATACGCCTCATCTGTCCATTATTAATGCTCTGATTGCCGGGTTTGACGGCACTGATATCGGTCCGGTTATCCATGTACATTTTGGCGGACGCGGTATTCATGACTATAAGACAAAAGTGGTTAATGGTTATAAGGCGCTGGAAATCTGCGCTGAAAACAATATGTTTGTCCAAATTGAATCACATAAGCATCTTAATAATATCGGCGGCACTGACGGAATGGCCTTAGCTATGTGCTTGCTAGCCGAGGGAATGGGAATTTTGGCCGGATTGCCGCCTGAACTAAGTGCGGTGCAGATGAATGTTGCCGGCCTTAACCTTTTAGCTGATTTGGCAGCAATGAGAGCTTTTAAAGAAACTATGTGGAGCAAAAGTCTGATTGTTGTACCTGAGACTTTCCAAAACCCTCCCGGTGATTTAATTGCCGAAGCAGCCCATTTTGCCCGGATGGCCATTAGCGCCAAATTAGGGGGCGCTCATTTTTATCGTCCCAAGGCTGCTGAGTCGGTTGGTATTCCCACAGGTGCTTCTATGGCCAAAGCCATTTGGGCCACCCACAATGTATTTGAAAATACTGTCGCAATACAAATTCGCGATTCTTATATTGATGAGCGTAAACAGGCAATTTTAAGTGAAGCTATGGCTGTCCTGGAAAGCGCTTTAGGACTGGGACGCACTTTATCGCCCGGTGAAATTAACGAAGCTTTTTGGCGCCAATATGGAAAAGCTGAACTGATTGAAAAAATTGTTCAGGCCGGTAAGGCAGGTATCATGGATTGTCCCCGCGCAGGCGGCTGGGATCTGAAGCGGCACGTAAAAACCCATCGCGATAAAGATGGTATTAAACGCTACATTCCAGGTTTTACACCATTAGGAGTTGATGACAGGCGCGTTGCTATAACGACTGAACCGGTAGTAGTGCCGGAAGTAAAAAAACCAACCCGTAAGCAAAAAATGGTATTAGCTACAGTTGGTGCCGATGCACATGTTATGGGAATCAACCTGATTCGTGAAGAATTTGAAAAAGCCGGTTATGAAGTCATTTACATGCGAGGCATGAATTTGCCGGAAACGGTGGCTGAAGTAGCCGCCGAAGCCAAGGCTGACATTATCGGTATTGCCAATCTGCTGGGGCTTGGACAGGATTTATTTCCCCGGGTTGAGAACCGTTTGAAGCAACTGGGACTCCGCGACAAAGTATTGCTGATAGGGGGAGGACGAATTAGCGAAAAGGAAGAAGAACATACCTTTTATGAAGAAAAAATTGCCAAAGAAGGTACTGGTTTTCTGGGAGTTGACGGCTTCTTCGGCCCCGGTACCGATCCGGCTCAATGTGTCAAATGGACTCAGGATGTGCTTGAAAGGAGAGGATTATAATGAGTGAGATGCAAAGAATTCCCTGCGTAATCATGCGCGGCGGCACCAGTAAAGCTATGTTTTTGAAAGCTAATCACCTGCCTCAGGATACCGTTTTACGGGATAACATGATTTTACAGATATTCGGCAGCCCTGACGTGCGTCAAATCGATGGTCTGGGAGGCGCCGATCCGCTGACAAGCAAGTTGGCGATCATTGGCCCGTCTACTCATCCCGCCGCAGATATCGACTATACCTTTGGACAGGTCAGCCTGACTGCTCCTTATATCGATTATACCGGCAACTGCGGCAATATTTCTTCGGCTGTCGGGCCTTTTGCTATTGATGAAGGCTTTGTAGCGGCCCAGACTCCGACTACGACAGTGCGAATCCATAACACCAATACAGGTCGAATTTTAGTGGCTCAGGTGCCTACTGAAAATGGACGTGCCAAAGTAAAAGGAGACTGCAAAATTGACGGCGTTCCCGGAACGGGTGCAAAGATTATGCTGGATTTTTCCGGCACGGCCGGTTCTGCTACCGATAAACTGCTGCCAACAGGCAACCCCATTGACACTATTACAACAAGTAAAGGTCCTCTGGATATTTCTATTGTTGATGTTTCCAATCCCTGCGTTTTCATCAGAGCCAAAGATATCGGCATGACGGGGAAAGAAACCCCCCAGCAAGTTAACGGTAACAGTGCCCTTTTAGCGCTGTTGGAAGAAGTGCGGGCCAAGGCGACGGTAATGATCGGCATGGCTGACGATGTTCAGTCTGCAACAGAAAAGAGCCCTGCGTTCCCCATGATAGCCTTTGTAGCTCCGGCTGCTGATTATGTAGATTTTACAACAGGCCAGACCATTGACAGCAGCCGGGTGGACTTTTTATCCCGCATGATGTTTATGCAGGTTTTACATAAGACCTATCCCGGGACGGGTACCGCTTGTACCGGTGCTGCGGCTAAAATACCGGGTACTATTGTGCATGAAGCCATTCCTCACATTGATGTTATTGAGTTGGTTCGCATTGGCCACCCGGCCGGCATCATTGATATTGAGGCTGCTGTGGAGCAGGGCGAGCTGGTTCGTGCGGCCTTCTCCCGGACTGCCCGGCGAATTATGGAAGGTTATGTATTTGTGAATGCTTAGTAGGTACTAGCCTGAGAGAGGTGAAGGGTATGCAAGCAAATTTACTAGTGTTTGATGTGGGCAGCACCTATACCAAATTGACGGCCTTTTGCTTGACTCAGGGGGAACTGAATTTTGTTGCCCGGTCCCAGGCACCGACAACAATTGCCGATATTGAAATTGGTATTGTCAGTGCCAGAAAGAGCCTGGAACAAAGTGGTGTTGAAGTGGCCGGCGGTGCTTCCATTTACTCTACCAGCAGTGCCGCCGGCGGCTTAAGGATGGTGGCTTTAGGTTATATGCCCAGAGTGACCGCCAAAGCGGCTAAGGAAGTGGCCATGAGTGCGGGAGCCAGGGTTTTGGAAATCGTAAGCCACGAAGATTTGCCTGAATACCGCTTGCAGGTATTACGGGAGATTCAACCGGATATCGTTTTGCTGGCTGGTGGTACCGATGGCGGTGATCAGCAATCACTGCTTGATAATGCCCATATCATTGTTCAAGCCAACATCAAAGCCGTTATTATTATTGCCGGCAATAAAGAAGCCCAAGGTCAGGCTGCCCGGATTTTTGATGAGCATGCTGTCCCGTATATCCGTGTGCCTAACGTCATGCCAACGATTCATGAATTAAAAGTCAAACCGGCCAGGGAGGCCATTCATGAGCAGTTTATCAAACAAATTACCTTAGCAAAGGGATTACATAAACTAGTCGATATTGTTTCTAATAAAAAAGTGATGCCTACTCCAGGGGCGGTGCTTTTAGGGGCGGAACTGCTGGCCCAAGGCACATTTGAGCAAGAGGGTATTGGTGATCTTATTGTCGTCGATATCGGGGGTGCTACTACTGACATCCACTCGGTACTGCCTGATCTGGAGAAATTAGCTATCGAAGAAAAGGGTCTAATCGTAAACAACGAAAAACAGCCTTCCTATCGTACCGTTGAAGGAAATCTGGGGCTGCGCGTCAGTGCAACCGGTATTGTCGAAACAGTAGGTCCTCTGGGCGTATTGGCTAAAATCGGATCTACCGGACAGCAAGAGACGGACCAGCTAGTAGCATATACAGAATATCTGGAGAAAAATCCCGGACACATCAGCCAATCACCTCTTGAAAAGCAATTTGATCTGGCGCTGGCGGTATGTGCCATCGAAGTCGCTTTAAAACGCCATGCCGGTTATATTGCGCAGGATTATAATCCGGTTATGGGCATTATGCCGGGAACACCGGTTGGCAGGGACTTGCGGCGAGTGAAATATGTCATAGCAGTAGGCGGGATTTTCACTCATGGTACATTTGCCGAAAAGCAGTTTATTCTTTCCGAGGCTTTTAAGAATCCCGGAATTTCCTTACTGCCTGATAAACCTCAGTTTATTATGGATGAGCAGTATTTATTGTATGCTTTGGGGGCACTGGGGACTCAATATGGAGATGGCTGCGCAGCATTTGGGCGAGAGTATTTCAAGATTAACCTAAAGGGGAATGGAAATGAGACAAACTAGTGTTTTAAGACAATTACTGGCAGGTGCAAGCATTGTTGTTGCTCCCGGGGCTCATGATGCGCTGACCGCTAAAATCATTGAGAAAACAGGATTCCCTGCAGTGTATATGACTGGCTACGGCCAGGCGGCAAGCCACTTGGGCAAGCCTGATGTAGGCTTACTGACGATGACTGAGATGGTAGCCCGGGCGGCTAATATCGTTGAAGCTGTTACTATACCGGTTATTGCCGATGCTGATACCGGTTTTGGCAATGCCGTTAATGTGATGCGCACCGTCCGCGAATATGAGAAGGCCGGAGTGGCTGCCATCCAGTTTGAAGACCAGGTTGCGCCGAAAAAATGTGGACATATGACTGGCCGGCAGGTTGTTCCTCAGGCGGAGATGGTGGGAAAAATAAAAGCAGCTGCCGACGCCCGCCGGGATGCAGATCTTATTATTATCGCCCGCACCGATGCCCGTACTGTTCATGGAATTGAGGAAGCGATCAGCCGGGCTAAAGCCTATGAAGAGGCTGGCGCTGACCTCTTATTTATTGAATCTCCTGAGAGTGTAGCAGAAATGAAACAAATTACGGCAAGCTTTACCGTTCCACTGCTGGCTAACATGGTAGAGGGCGGGCGGACTCCGCTGGTGCCAGTGCAAGAACTTGCTGACATTGGGTATAAGCTTGTTATTTTCCCAACTGCTTCAACCTATACAGTAACACTGGCCATTACCCGGTTGATGGAAAACCTGAAGCAAACCGGTACTACCGCCGGCATGCTGGATCAGATGGTTACCTTTACGGAGTTTAATGAGCTGATTGGTTTACCGCAAATCAGAGAATATGAGAATCAGTATGTAAAATAAAAATAATGACCTGCGTAAACGTCAAAGTGCCTGTGGTACCTTATGGCGTTTTCTGCATATTAAGATGGTCCACATAGACCACGATAAAAACAATGTAAGGAGCGGTTATTATGTCCGCAAATGATCAGGCTATTTTGGAAAAATTGGTTTTGGCTTTACCCCTAATTCAACAGGCAATGCAAAATGATGCAGGTGTAACGCTTACCGACCGGGAAAAGTTTATATTATACAAAGCTGGTGCAAAACTTGACCTTAAGGTTCCGCAGAATCAACCCCTTAAAGAAGGAAGCGGCGTCTATCGCGCCATTCATGAGAAGCGGCGGGTTGCCATGCGGTTTGATAAAACGTTATATGGCCTGCCTTATACTTCTGTTGCAATACCTGTATTTAATGAAAGCAAGGAAGTCATTGGTGCAATCGCTATCACGCAGCCCGTTGAACTGCAGGAATCAATGAAACAAATGGCAGGCGACTTGCTGGATAATGTTAACCTATTGGCAGCTACTACGGAAGAAATCTCTGCTCAGACCCAGGAAATTGCAGCTACCAGCCGAACGTTAGCACAAGTTGCCGGTGAATCACAGGCTCGCGTCCAAGAGACCGACCAAGTGCTGGGACTAATTAGACATGTAACCAACGAAACCAACTTATTAGGACTGAATGCAGCGATTGAGGCTGCCCGGGTGGGAGACCAGGGACGCGGGTTTGGCGTGGTTGCCGGGGAAATTCGCAAACTGGCAACAACAAGTGCCGATTCGGTCAAAAAAATTGAGGCAATTGTAAAAGGTATTAAAACGGATGGTTCTACTATTTATGAGCAGGTCAATGACACACAAGAAGCGATCAATCAAATTGCGTCAGCGGTTACTCAAGTAGCCCAAACCATTCAGGAAGTGAGTAAAATGGTGGCCCAGCTTGATCAAATTGCCGAAACGCTAAATTGTCATGAATTTTGATAATAACGGCACAAAGGCGGTGGCAGAAGGATGATGAGCGATAACAAGACTTCTCAGGCAGCGAACGAATATGATGCAAATGTACATAAAACCATTCCGCGGTATCATTTGTTTCATGAAGAAACGATTGATGTGGTTGCAACAATTGTGCCTAAGCCTCAGGCATGGCTTGACACCGGTTGTGGTACGGGAACGCTTATTGCAAAAGCAATTGAACATTTTGGACAACTACGTTTCGTAGCGGCAGATCCGGCAGAGGGAATGCTGCGCGTTGCAGCTGAAAAACTGGCGAACAGGGAGATAACCTGCGTTTTGTCAGGTACCGAAGATTTGCAGGATGATACCGGCAGTTTCGATGTCATTACTGCCATTATGGTACATCATTATTTAGGTGAACAAGGCCGGGCAAGGGCTACGGAGAATTGTTTTAACCTGCTGAACCCAGGCGGCATCTATATTACTTTTGAAACGATTAAGCCGCAGACGGAGCTTGGCACACAGCTTGGCCTTGCGCGCTGGCGTCAAGCCCAGCTGTTAAATGGGAAAAACCCTGATATAGTGGATAAGCACATCAGCCGGTATGGGATTGAGCTTCTGCCTATCACCATAGAAGCTCATTTGCAGCTGTTACGGGAAACCGGTTTCTCAACTGTGGAGGTTTTTTGGGCCTCCGGCATGCAGGCCGGATTTTACGCTATAAAATAGAGTATGCTACAGGGAGAGTTGTGGCAATT
>Ga0366772_1110_pt1 | contig 12550 bp, 10 predicted proteins | sample BONcelN113001C11_FD_207089 | JGI IMG/M metagenome (GOLD analysis project Ga0366772, IMG submission 207089) | Enriched cells from coal bed in the Powder River Basin, Montana, United States - BONCAT cells N11 rep2 HSBNCT.N11.300.1.C11 ...
GCCAGTAATTTTATTGTAAAACCTTTTATTAATGAACATGTTATTAAAACCTTAAGTGCCCTATAGTTGTTTTCAAACAGATCCTTAATGCAATAAATGAGGTGATTGAATTGTCAAAATTATCGCATGAACCAATGCTGGAAATGTTTATTTTTGAAAGCGTACAGCTTTTGGAGCAGTTGGAGCAGATAATCATAGCCAGTGAAAAAACAAAGGCATATGTTTCTGCAGACATTAATGAGATATTCAGAATCATGCATACCATAAAAGGATCCTCGGCAATGATGATGTATGATAATATTTCTACACTTGCTCATTCCATGGAGGATCTTTTCTATTTCATACGGGAAAAAACGCCCTCAGCTGTTGATTTTTCAGAACTCACCGATCTGATTTTAAAAGGTGCGGATTTTATTAAAACAGAGCTTGCAGAAATTGAAGAGGGATGTTATTCAAATTCTGACTGCGGCTTGATTATTGATGAGACACGGGAATTTCTAGCGGACTTGAAAAAGAAGAATCCTTCATTAAAGTATTCCTCAGAATTGGTTGAAGAAACAATACCTTTTGAAAAGCAAAAGTATTATATAAGCTCAGGCAGTATATGTGATAATTCTTCCCCAAAAGTCTTTAAAGCTGTAGTACATTTTGAAGATGACTGTAAAATGGAAAATGTAAGGGCATATAACATTATACACAAGATCAAAGATATGGTAAATGATTTGCAGTACTTCCCATCAGATATTATTGAGGATGAAGCAACTGATGAAATAACTGATGAAATTATCAGAAAAGACGGTTTTATAATAATTTTCAGAACCGATTATTCTATGGATATTGTTCAGGAAATCCTTATGCAGACGGTTTTTTTGAAGAATCTTACACTGGAAGAGCTGGAGGATACTGATGAAAATATTCAAATAGAAGAGCAGCAGAAAATTACATTGGAAAATACGGCTCCCAGTGTAATGAAAGCTGCATCTGCCGAGCATGATCCGGAAACTCAGTCCAGGTCTTTAAATCAAAGTGTGATAAGTGTAAATATATTAAAACTGGATAAGCTGATGGATCTGGTAGGTGAAATGGTCATTGCAGAAGCAATGGTTATACAGAATCCTGATTTGCAGGGAATGAAACTGAGCAATTTCCAGAAAGCTGCCAGACAACTCCACAAAATCACCGGTGAACTGCAGGATACCGTTATGTCAATACGAATGGTGCCTTTGGCAGCAACCTTTCATAAAATGCATCGAATAGTTAGAGACATGAGCAAGAAACTGGGAAAGGAAATCCATTTGGAACTGATGGGTGAAGAAACCGAAGTGGATAAGAATATAATTGAGCATATATCAGATCCCCTGATGCACCTTATCAGAAATTCCATCGACCACGGAATTGAACCGCCGGAAGCCAGGAAAGCCAGGGGCAAGGCCCAGGCGGGGACTATCTCGCTGGAAGCCAGGAATTCGGGAAGTGATGTCCTCATAATCGTTAAAGATGATGGGAAGGGCTTGAATAAGGAAAAGATATTAAGCAGAGCAAAAGATAACAATCTGCTTACTATTCCAGAAGATGAAATGAATAATAATGAGATTTTCAAATTGATTTTACTTCCCGGATTTTCTACAAGCGATAGTATCTCCGAGTACAGCGGCCGTGGTGTCGGAATGGATGTGGTAACAAAAAATATTGAGCAGGTGGGCGGATCGGTATTTATTGATAGTACGGAAGGTAATGGCACCACAATTACTTTAAAAATACCCCTGACACTGGCAATCATAGACGGTATGAACGTAAGAGTCGGAAGCTTTTGTTACACTATACCGACAATCTCCATATGGGAATCCTTCAGAGCAAAAGAAAGCAACATTATTACAGACCCTGACGGGAACGAAATGATTATGGTCCGCGGACAGTGTTACCGTATATTCCGTCTTCATAAGCATTTTGATGTAAAATCCGGTATAACGGAATTCACAAAAGGCATATTCATTATGGCAGAGGTGGAGGGTAAGGCTCTTTGTATATTTGCAGATGAACTGATAGGCCAGCAGCAGGTTGTAGTAAAAGCACTACCCGGATATATAAAGAATATGAAAAAGACCAGGGGATTGGCAGGCTGTACCATATTAGGAGACGGGAGCATCAGCTTAATACTTGATATTAGCGGGCTTGCTTCTCTATAGTGTATAAACGGCAGACATTACAAAATAACGCGAGAGGAAAGGAGTAGTGAATATGGCTGAAACAGCAGTGCAGGAATTCCTGGAACAGGAAGAAGATACCCAGAAAGGCAGATTTCTAACCTTTGCATTAAGCAGTGAATCCTATGGGATTGAGATTCGGTATGTAACCGAAATCATCGGTATACAGACAGTTACCGAAGTCCCTGAACTACCGGAGTACATAAGAGGAATTATCAATTTGAGAGGGAAGATAATCCCGGTAATGGATGTCCGGTTGAGATTTAAAAAACCTTTCAGGGATTATAATGACAGAACCTGTGTAATTGTTATCGACATCAGGGAGGTATCAATCGGGTTGATTGTGGACAGCGTTTCCGAGGTGCTCTCAATACCTGAAGCTGAAATTGTTGCTCCACCGGATGTAAGCAAGGGCGGTAACAGGTATATCAAGGGTATAGGTAAAGTGGGAAGTGAAGTGAAGCTTTTACTGGATTGTGACAAGCTGCTCAATGATGAAGAAACTGAAAACTTATTAAAAATATAGGAGGAAGTAAAAATGCAATGGTTTTATAATATGAAAATATCTGCAAAGCTTATTACCAGCTTCGTACTTGTTGCAATTATTGCCGGAGTAGTAGGAATAGTCGGTATTACAAACATAACGACCATAAATGACAAAGACACCTTGTTGTACAAAAATATGACGGTACCACTGTCTGAGGCTGCAGACATGGCGAAATTATTTCAAAGAGTCCGTATAAATACAAGAGATATGATCCTGGAGAATGATGTAAATGAAGTTAATGCAAGATATCAAACAATAGAAGAGATTATCATTGAACTTAACAGCCTGTCTGAAAGCTTCGAAAAAACAATATTATCTGACCAGGTGATGCGTAAAGCCTTTGACGGGTTCATGGCTACAAGAGCTGATTTCCGTGCTCATCTGACAGAATTATTGGATCTGTGCAGAGAAAACAAGGATAATGAGGCCTTTGTCTTAATTAAGGGTGCAATGAGAACATCAGCCGATGCAGAGCAGGCTGCAATAGACAACCTGGTTCAGCTAAAGGTGGGAGACGCTAAAGCTACAGCCGATAATAACTCTGCTACTGCAAATACTGCAACCGTTACAATGATAATAATCATACTGATAGGCATGACAATAGCTATAATACTTGGTTTATTCATAGCCCGTGTAATAAGCAATCCTGTCAAACAGCTTTCAAAAGCCGCCGAGTTGATTGCCGACGGAGAATTGGACATTAGTCTGGATATAAATACCAGAGACGAAGTCGGCAAACTGGCAGCTTCATTTAGAAAAATGTCGGACAACCTGAACGATGTAATGACTAATATAAATACTGCTTCAGAACAAGTGGCATCGGGTTCCAAGCAGGTATCCGACTCAAGTATGGCTCTTTCTCAAGGCGCTACGGAGCAGGCAAGCTCAATCGAGCAACTGACAGCCTCACTTGAAGAAATATCATCGCAGACAAAGCTGAATGCACAGAATGCCAATCAGGCAAATGAACTGGCCGAGACCGCCAAGTCAAATGCCGTACAGGGCAATACCCAGATGAAGGAAATGCTTAAGGCCATGGAAGAAATCAATGACTCTTCCTCCAATATTTCAAAGATAATCAAGGTTATCGATGAAATCGCATTCCAGACCAATATTCTTGCGTTAAATGCAGCAGTTGAGGCTGCAAGAGCCGGACAGCATGGAAAAGGCTTTGCCGTAGTGGCCGAAGAAGTAAGAAACCTTGCAGCAAGGTCGGCAAATGCAGCTAAAGAGACAACTGATATGATCGAAGGCTCCATTAAGAAGGTGGAAGGCGGCACCAGGATTGCCAACGAAACTGCCAATGCTCTGAACAAGATAGTTGAAGGTGTTGCCAAAGCTGCCACACTCGTTGCTGACATAGCTGTTGCATCCAATGAGCAGGCTTCGGGAATTGCACAAATCAACCAGGGAGTTATGCAGGTGTCACAGGTTGTCCAGACAAATTCGGCGACTTCCGAAGAAAGTGCGGCTGCAAGCGAAGAACTGTCGAGTCAGGCTGAGCTTCTTAGAGAATCGGTAAATAAATTCAAGCTTAAAAAAGTTAATCAAGGCTATAGAAAATTTGATGATCTGAATCCTGATGTCTTAAAGATGCTTGAAGAAATGTCTGAAAGAAAAAAAGCTGGCTCAGAACATAAAACGGCAGCACGAGCTGAGGCTTCCAGTGCAAAGGCAAAGATTGCCTTAAGTGACAGTGAATTTGGCAAGTACTAGTACTCTGTCAACTTTAAAAGTATACTATTGGTGTCAAGTCTAATCCTTAATTTATAAGCATTTGTCTTAATGTATATAGTAAGTTATTAGACTTGACACCCTACTAGAAGAATTCGGATGCAGAGTGAGTTTTCCGGCTCACTCTGCATGACAGGTGAGGTCTATGCTTTCTATTACTGATAACGAATTTAGAAAATTGGCGGATTACGTAAAAGAGAATTATGGTATATACTTAAAAGAAGAAAAACGATCACTTATTACGGGAAGGCTCCATAACGTACTTACTGAAAAAAATATGGGCAGTTTTTCAGAATATTATGACTATATAGTTTCGGAGAAATCCGGGGATGCCATAGTTACTTTTATAGACAAGATTACAACGAATCATACTTTCTTTATGAGAGAGGCTGATCATTTTTATTATTTCAGAGACATGGTACTGCCTTACCTTGCAAGTACAGCAAGGGAAAAAGATTTACGTATATGGAGTGCAGGCTGTTCATCCGGAGAAGAATCATATACTCTGGCAATGATTATAGACGAGTTCCTGGGAAAGGAAAGAATGTGGTGGGATTCAAAGGTATTGGCTACGGATATTTCCGTGAAAGTACTGGAAGAAGCGTCAAAAGGTATATATGGCAATGAAAGGATAGCTACGCTGCCACCACAATGGAAGCTTAATTATTTTAAGAAACTGGACAATGAAAAATCTGTCCTTACTGACAGGATAAGGAATGAAGTCATATACAGGAAGTTCAATCTCATGGATCAGGTCTTTCCGTTTAAAAAGAAATTCCATGTGATATTTTGCAGAAATGTTATGATTTATTTTGATAATAAAACAAAATGGAAACTGGTCAATAAGCTCTATGATCTAACTGAGTACGGCGGCTATTTATTTATCGGGCATTCGGAATCTCTTAACCGTGAAGAGACAAAATACAAATATGTTATGCCTGCAGTTTACAGGAAGGAATAACGGTGATATTGTGCAGTCAGGAAAAAGGATAAGGGTATTGGTAGTTGATGACAGTGTTGTCTTTAGAGAAGTATTATCCAGGGGAATATCCTCAGACCTGAATATAGAGGTTGTAGCTACAGCTAAGGATCCCTATGATGCCAGGGACAAAATAATAGAATTTGAGCCCGACGTTATGACCTGTGATGTAGAGATGCCAAAAATGAACGGAATCGAGTTTATAAAAAGGCTCATGCCGCAGTATCCACTGCCTGTTATTGTTGTGAGTACGGTAAGCAGTATGGTTTTTGACGCCATGAATGCAGGTGCAATTGATTTTGTGACAAAGCCTGATGTAAGATCAGTGAAAAATATTGAAGCCTTTATTAATGAAATGATATTAAAAGTAAAGATTGCTTCTAATGCTAAAGTTTTTCACTTGAAATCAGTAGATCCCCTGCAAAAGATAATGGGGAATTCATATACTAATGGCAGCAGGATAATAGCAATTGGCGCTTCCACCGGAGGAACCGAAGCTATCTACAATGTACTCAAGCACCTGCCAGGCAGTATACCGGGAATTGTAATCGTTCAGCATATACCGCCTGATTTTTCCCGTATGTTTGCCGAAAGGCTAAACAACTCTACTGCATTGAAAGTGAAGGAAGCCAGGACGGGCGACTATCTTGAAAAGGGGCAGGTTCTGGTGGCTCCAGGAGACCGGCATATGAAAATTAAAAAAGTTGGCGGCAAATACAGAACTGAATGCTTTGAGGGTGATAAAGTCAACGGACATTGCCCTTCAGTAGATGTTCTGTTTGAATCTGTAGCAAAAGAAGCAGGCCATCAGGCAATAGGTATCATACTTACAGGTATGGGATATGATGGCGCCAAAGGATTGCTTTCCATGAGAAGAAAAGGTGCAAGGACAATCGGCCAGGACGAAGGGTCTTCTGTTGTATATGGGATGCCCAAGGTAGCATTTAACATTGGTGCTGTCGAAAAACAAGCATCCTTGCAGCAAATACCCCGATTGATATATACGCTGCTGGATGAGGGGTGATACTTTATGCTATTCCGATACCGGGGAAAATATGGTATGGAGCATTCATGCAGATGTTGCTAAAGGTATGGTTAAGGTAGTATCAGCAATTATGTATTTGAGCAGGGAGAGAGAAGAATGCATGACAATTTGAAATTGCTTCTCTTGGCTATGTCATCTATTGCAGAGGGAGTAATTTGCATTAATAATGATAGTAAAATTGAATTTATTAACCAGGCAGCACTTAAGCTTACCGGATGGGGTGAGAATGAGGCAATGCGACAGCCATTGCATGATGTATTCAATATCATTGATGTAAAAACCCGCGAGAAAGCTGACGGCTCTTTTACCAAGGTTTTGTCTATCGGTAAAGAAGCAGTATTCAGTGAGTATATGGTGCTGATAACCAGGTCTGGCAGTAATATATATATATCTGCCAAGGCATCACCAATTAAAAATCAGGAGGGACAGGTCTCGGGTGTAATAATTACTTTCCAGGATGTTACTTATCACAGACAATATGAAGAAGAGCTAAGAATTGAACGGAACAATTTAAGAACTCAATTTCAATATGCTCCGGTAGGTATGGTTATTGTGGATGAGAATTCAGTTATTCAGAGTGCCAATGACCAGTATAGTGATATGTTTGAAAATCTTAACAACAGTGTTATCGGGAAAAAATTGGGCGCAAGCCTGGGATGTGCCGGAACAAAAAACAGCATATGCGCTGAAGACGAACAATGTACTAAATGTATTGTCAGGGAATGCATTTATCAAGTTACAAAATCAAGAATTCCTTTCCGTAATGTGGAAAAATGCTGCAGGCTTATACAAAATGGCAGAACAGTCATCCGCAATTTGAAATTCAACCTTGTTCCCATAAGCATTAACGGTAGTATCCATGTGCTGATATCGGTGGATGACATGACTAGATACAGAGTAATGGAAGATAATATCAGAAAATCCAGAGATTTTTGTCTGACCCTTTTTAATGATTTCCCCGCATTGATATGGAGATCCAGGACAGATAAAAGGATTGATTATATTAATAAAAGATGGCTGGAGTTTACAGGAAAGACACTTGAGCATGAGTTGGGCGACGGCAGGGTGGAAAGCATACACCCTGATGATCTTGATACCTATGTTAAGAAATACGCTGAATCTTTTGATAAGCATGAGCCTTTCGAAATAGAGTACAGATTAAAACGTTTTGATGGAGAATACCGGTGGATTATTGACCGTGCAGGCCCATATTATGATCTTGATGGGAGCTTTGCAGGATTTGTAGGAGCATGCTATGACATTACGGAACAAAAGCAGGCAAGGGATGTGTTAAAAAGGTACGAATTACTTTCGGAAAAAGCCAGTGACATAATTTTATTTATTAACATTAATGGAGGTATTATCGAAGCAAATGAAGCTGCTGTCAAGACTTACGGCTATAAGCGCCAGGAACTTCTTTCCAGGACTATTTATGATTTGAGGAAAGACAGGGATCTTGCAAAAATACAGTTGGAAAAAGCTTTCGAAAGCGGAATTTTTTATGAAAGCACACATTATAGAAAGGATGGGAGTTCTCTTCCTGTCGAGGTAAGCTCCCAGAGTACAATACTGGGTGACAGTAAAGTGGTAATCAGCATTGTCCGGGATATCACACAACGCAAACAGGTAGAATTGGAAATGAATCGAGCCATGGAGGCCACAAAAGCTGCATATCGTGCAAAGAGTGAGTTCCTGGCAAATATGAGTCATGAAATCAGAACACCGTTAAATGGTCTTATCGGCATGCTTTACCTTACCATGCTGACAAACCTGACTAATGAGCAGATGGATAACCTTTCTACGGCTAAAGTATGCGCTGACTCTCTGCTGAAAATTATAAACGATATACTGGATTTGTCAAAGATGGAAGCAGGAAAGATGAATATTGAACTGGAAGAATTTGATTATAAAGTGTTGATAGAAAAAATTGTAAAGGTTCATCAATACAGGGCAAACGAGAAGGGATTGCAGCTTACGTACCAGCTGCCGGATGATTTACCGTCATATATTGTTGGAGATCCCAACAGGCTTCAGCAGGTCTTGAACAATCTCATGAGTAATGCTGTAAAGTTCACTGACAGAGGAACTGTAAGCCTGATGGTGAATGTGGAGGACTATGGCAAAGATTTCGCCAGGCTGAAGTTTACTATTGAAGATACAGGAATAGGCATTTCCAGAGACGAGATGGACAAGCTTTTTAAAAGCTTTAGCCAGGTTGATAGTTCCCAGACAAGGAGATTTGGAGGAACGGGCCTTGGCCTTGTAATCTCCAGGCAACTCATTGAAATGATGGGCGGTACATTGAGCGTAGAGAGTGAAAAAGGAAATGGAAGCATATTCTCTTTCATACTAAGGTTCGAGGTTGGAAAAAAATGCAGAACTGCTGCAGATAATTCGGAACGGGGAAACATAATAAGAACAAAAACAAATGCCAGGGTTCTGCTGGTGGAGGATGATACGGTTAATCAGGAAGTAATCTGCCGGATGCTTAAGGAGATAGGATATCGATGTGATGTGGCAAGTTGTGGCAGCGATGCATTGCTTTTACTGGAAAAGACAGATTACGAATTGTGCCTGATGGATATTCAGATGACAGGGATGGATGGCATTCAGGCAACTGCCGTTATCAGGGAAAACGAAAAAAAAACAGGAAAGCATTTGCCTGTTATAGCATTAACTGCACATGCTCTTCAGGGAGACAGGGAGCGCTTGTTATCAATTGGAATGGATGAATACATAGCCAAACCGTTTCAAATGTCTGAATTGTACGATATTATGGAAAAACTGATTAAAGGTCATTACGGATATAAGGATAATATTGTGCCTGAGTATAATTCCCATATGTCTGCCGTTATCACAAAATCAGGCAGGAATGCGGAAAACTGTCAAAATGATATAAAACCTGCCCTAAAGGAAATAGACAGCAATATTGAAAGCTTAAGGCTTGTTATAAATACTGTAAATATGCAGGGAATAGAAAGAATTGCACATGATATTAAGATCCTGGCTTCCTCTATCGGTGCTGATAAAATAAAGACTCTTGCATTCAGGATTGAACTTGCGGCAAGGCGTGGCAACCTGACAGAGGTGATGGAATTATTCACCCAGCTTGATGAATTGTTTCAAGTATTTTGCTAGATAAGTTGAACTAAGTTTTTGTGTCATTCTGAGCGCAGCGAAGAATTTTAATGAAGCTATAAGATCCTTCGCTGCCGCTCAGGATGACATACAAATTATTTAATTCAACTTATATAGATAAAGTGAAATAGATAAATGAATTGGAGGATCCGGTATGAGGATACTAATTGCTGAAGATGATTTTGCCAGCAGGAAATTTATATTCAAGCTTCTTTTGCAGTTTGGAGAAAGCGACATGACAGTGGACGGTATTGAAGCAGTAGAGGCATTTATGATCGGGCATGATATAGGGAAACCTTATGATCTTATATGTCTTGACATAATGATGCCCAGAATTGATGGTATAAAGGCTTTAGAAACCATCAGGAATTTTGAGAAGCAAAAGAAGATAGGGCAGTCTGACAAGTGTAAGGTAATAATGATCAGTGCACTTAATGAAACCGAAGTTGTATTCGATTCCTTTAACACAGAAAGTGAGGCATATGTAACGAAGCCAATTAACATTGAAAAATTTGAAGATGCCATGAAGAAGCTTGGGTTGATCAAATAAACAGGATTTTTTGATGACAGGATAAATATTCTGCCAGCTGGCCTGCCAGGCTGATAGAGCTGTGGTAAATAATATTGGAGTTGATTTTATGGAGAAAAGAAGAGTACATATATCAGAGTGCATGGATGACGATGTTCTTGCTGAAGATATTATAAACCTTAATGGTATGCTTGTATTATCCGCCAACACGGTCTTTAACCAGTACATCATTCAAAGACTTGCTGATTACGGAATCGATTATGTATGGGTTTCTTCCATACAAAAAGAAGATCTTCCATATAAAAATTATCATATCTTTGAGAAGAAGTATGAAAAAAGTATAAAAGAAATGAAACAACTTATACTGGATCTGATAAAAGGTAAAAAAGTTGATTATGCTGTTATTGGCAATATAACAAAAACAATATTATCTGCATGGGAAGAGCCGGAGCATGTCATAAGGTGTCTGGGGAGTATTCGTGATTCGGATGATTACACCTACTATCACTGTGTAAATGTTTCATTTTATTCCATGCTTATTGCAGGCTGGCTTAACCTTGCGAAAGATGATGTCAAAACTGTAATTCAAGCTGGGCTGCTGCATGATATAGGAAAAGTAAAAGTTCCGGGCAAGCTTTTGAATAAAGAGGGTAAACTGAGTGGACGGGAATTTGAAGAAATCAAAAGGCATGCAATATATGGTTATGAGCTGGTAAAGGGCACTGCAGAGCTTTCTGAAGAGGTTAAGGATGCAATCCTTATGCATCATGAAAGAGAGGATAAGTCGGGTTATCCTTTGAAGGCAGGCGGCGATGACCTCAGTATATATACAAAAATTATTGCTGTAGCTGATGTGTTTGATGCCATGACTTCAAACAGACCTTATAGAAAAGCCTTAACACCTTTTAGTGCTTTTGATGAATTTCTTACAATTTGCGCGATGAGGCTTGATATAAATATCATTAAGGCATTGATTCACAATTTATCAAGGTATTATATGGGAAGCAGTGTTTTGTTAAGTAATGGACAAACGGCTAATATTGCATATGTCCCTCCCCACTGCGTTTGCAAGCCTATTGTTGACACAGGTTCCGGTTTTTTGGACTTGTCCAGGGAAAAGGAACTTTCCATTGTAGGTATGATATGACATCCGGGTCAAACGTGATGAAAGGTATGCCAATTTGCGTGGGACTGTTTGTAGGGCTTTTTTATAAACTAACCACTTTGGGTGATGACTTTTATAAAGAACTAGGTTATTCTGGTTATAAGATTCCTTATATAATGTGAGCGCCCGGCTATTAGGTTATGCTGGAACAGAAAGGAATGAGAGCTTTGTTTTGTGTTCATTGCGGCAGTGTTATAAACGAAAAGGCGCGTTTTTGTAATAATTGTGGTGCTGCGCTGGAGCAGGAAGCGTATACAGCCGCACCTGTTTCGCAACCGGCTGCTGTGCAAGCTCCATTTAAAGCCGCCTCAAGTCAAAGACGGAGCGGGGGTGGGATGAGATGGCTGATATTGCCCGCTGCAATCCTTCTTTTAATTATGGGTATAGGTTATATGGGCCTGACGGTAGCCGGCAAAACTACCAGGGCTAATGTGACCGGTTATGAGCAGCAGATTTATGTAAACAATGATGATTCCACCCGCGATCCCAGGCGATATAAGGTGGACTATGAATTTGCCGTAAACGGTAAAAGGTACACCGGCTCGGTGACAAGGATATTTGAGGGTGGCAGCCATATGGGTAAGACCTTGCCGATACGTTATCTTCTCATCTGGCCGCATATCAACGCAGAGGACGGTAGTGGAACGGTAGTGGCGGGGCCGCTTATGGCCGGGCTGGGAGTCTTTTTATGTGTGGTTGAGCTCAAGGCGAGAGCTCGCTTGAGAGCCGTGCGATAAATTGAAATGCTTAAGGAAGAAATATTATTATCATAGATAGGAGAGATAAACATGTTTTGTGAAAATTGTGGGTCAACTCTGTGTGAAGAATCTAAATTCTGTGTCAACTGCGGTGCAAAGATTGAAACGCAGCAATCCGGTCAGGCTGAGGCTGCGTCACAAATTCCTGTACAGCCTGCCAGCCCTGCCCCGGCCTATGCGCCACCTCCGGCCTATACACCTCCGGCCTATACACCTCCGGCTTATGTGCCGCCTGTTCAGGCGCCTCCGGTATATCCTTCACAGGTATCGCCGGGAACGGAGGTTTTGCGGGTAGGTCAGTGCATAGGGATGCTTTTACTCATGTGTGTACCTGTCCTGAACATAATCCTATTGTTTAAGTGGAGCTTTGGCGACTCGGTCAACCTGAACAAAAAAAACTATGCCCGGGCTTTTCTGATTCTGTTTGTGGTTGTTATTATTATATGGATCA
>Ga0366772_1088_pt1 | contig 12394 bp, 12 predicted proteins | sample BONcelN113001C11_FD_207089 | JGI IMG/M metagenome (GOLD analysis project Ga0366772, IMG submission 207089) | Enriched cells from coal bed in the Powder River Basin, Montana, United States - BONCAT cells N11 rep2 HSBNCT.N11.300.1.C11 ...
AAGCATCGACTGCCAAAGCAGTTGGTACTCCGGGCAACCGGTATTCATGAACAATTTCTCCTGCCGTATCCATTACTGACAACAGACCGTTAGAACTGTCTTCCCAAAGCGACAGGATATTCTCCTGTGTAGCCGCAAGGCCCACACAGGCCAGGTTGTCAACATTCGTTTTCCACGCGGTTACGGCAAGAGTCGCTGTATTGAGTGTGTACAAATTACCTGCCGGGTCGGCAAAATAAGCAGTCGTTTCCTTTAGGGCAAAGTACTCGGGATGAGAAATTGCAACTGGCAGCCGGTAGAGCGAATAATTGCTTAGATTTAAAATATGGACAGAGCCGTTGCCGCCATTACCGGCAGCCGGCAAAAAAACTTTGACGCCGTCACATGCCGGATAAATAGCGGTGATAGCTTCTGCTGACGGCAGTGCTACTTCAGCGATGATTGCATTAGTGAGACCATCAACAACAAGTAGAGTATGGGCAGTGGTATCAACAATCAGCAATTGATAGCAAGTGTCCATTCATTTCACCTCATTCTCGTAATGGAATAATATTGGAATAAAAGTCAGTGGTTGTTATTGGGAACAGGCCGGTATTTCTGGTATAATAAGACGAGTATACATTGTGGGGGCGAATTTAAGTTGAGCAAAATGCCTGCCTTATGGTCTAATCCGGCACAAGCCGTTTTATATCTTATCATCATTTTATTTGCTATTGGTACCGTGAATATTTTCAGCGCCAGTTTTGTCACAGCAAGCCGGGAATGGAATGACAGCTATTTTTATTTAAAACGGCATATACAGGCTTTTGGCATAGGCATAATTCTGCTGTGGGTGGCAGCGAAGTTTGACTATCGGCGATATAAGTGGCTGGTGCCGGTAATCATCTTGGTCACGCTGGTTACATTGGCGCTGGTGCCTGTCATGGGACTGGAAGCCAATGGTGCCAGGCGATGGCTAAAACTGGGCATGACCTTTCAGCCTTCTGAGTTAGCTAAGCTGGCTAGTGTTATGATGACTGCTGCATTCTTAGGGGTACAATTGGATAAACGCCAGCGGACCAGCATTTTTTCTTGGCCCTTTTGGATAACAGGTATTATGGTTGTGCTAGTGTACAAACAGCCTGATATGGGAACGGCTGTTGTTATTTTTGCTTTGTGTATGGTTGTATATCTGTTAGGCGGCATTCCTCGACATGAATGGCTAGGGCTAGTTGGTATTGGTGCAATTGTTGTTGTTGCATCAGTTTATGCTGCACCTTACCGGGCTGTGCGTATTGCCGCGTGGTTTAATCCGTGGGCCTATCAACAGGATATTGGCTATCAGGCCGTGCAAGCACTACTGGCCATTGGGTCAGGCGGCTTTGCCGGTACCGGACTGGGGCTGGGTGCAAGCAAGTTTTTTTATTTGCCTGAGGCGCATACTGACTTTGCCTTTGCGGTACTCAGTCAGGAGATGGGATTTATTGGTGTAGTTGCTGTGCTGATTCTATTTACTCTGATTAGCTGGTACGGCAGCAAAATTGCAATTAAAGCACCTGATGGGTATGGTATGCTGCTTGCCGGAGGCTTAACGGCGCTAATCAGTGGTCAGGCGATAGGCAATATTGCCATGGTATGTGGCATTTTGCCGGTAACGGGCGTACCGTTGCCGTTTATCAGCTTTGGCGGCACTTCCCTTATTGTCAATATGTTTGCAGTGGGCATATTAATTAGCATAGGCCGGCAGGCGACAGCGGAAGGATTCAAACCTTCACAGCCTGATCTGCAGCAGAGCGTGGAACGACGTGCCCGCCGGCGATTGCAGCTGGTAGATCGCCGGTAAAACTAAATGATTAAAAGCCCCTCAGGATGGTAATAATTTCAATATATTACCATCGGGGGGCGTTTGTATTGCTATGGCTAATTCGTGCCGCAGCCTATGGCCTGAGCGGCCTTACCATTTGGAACTTTTTTCAGGGAGACGCAGGTTTAAATAACCTGTCGGCTATTCATCAGCACCTGGCGCTTGACGCAAACCACGGCATGGTTTTTGGCGTATGTGCAGGGATCAGCAATTATACCGGACTTGACGTGACTATTATCCGCTTGGCCTGGGTGGTGTCTGTTTTTTATAAAGGCTTGGGTATTGGCTTATATATATTGGCTTTTTTGCTTATGCCGATGAATTGAAAATCGCTAAAGAAAAGACCTATTCACAATGGATGATCAATTTGAGTTTGTTCGAAAACCTATTTTCCTAAGGCCGTTCAGAAAGCTCCCGCAGGCCTGACAACGCAGATGGGGCTTTATCAACGGCCTGACCTATTCACAATGAATAGGTCTTTTTTATTTACCATTGTGTCAATATGTAATCTACCTTCATAAGCTATAGTAGGCACGGAAAGGAGGTTGTTTTTAATTGGCTTCTGAGGATAAACAAGTAATTGATGATGGGTACGAAACAGATAGGATGCCGAAAAAGAAGGGCTACATGCATGAAGCGGACTGTCAGGAAGAATTGATGGAAATGAAAGAATGCTGTGAGGATGAAGATCCATGTGAAATGGGTATGCATGGGGGCGAAATGATGATGCCCCGGCCGATGATGCTTGCTCATGCTTATGTTCCATGGCAAAGATACGTCAGAGCTTTCTCTCCCCGGGAGGCACTCATGAAAGGAACACTTTTCCCTGAGCTTTGGGGTGTCTACCCCATTCCTGAATAGATGGCGGAGGTGAAACAGAGTGGATCGCGAAAAGCATATGGCCATATTGAATCGGCTGCTGGAGATGCAGTTTGTCGCAATAGAGCTTAATTTGTACCTGGATACTCATCCTTGTGACCAGGAAGCTTTAAATGACTATAACTGCGCTGTCGAAATATTGAAGCAGCTAAAAAGAGAATACGAAGAATGCCATGGCCCTTTATTCCACTTTGGCTGGAGTTTAAGCAGAGGCGACGAGTGGCAATGGGTCGAAGAGCCCTGGCCTTGGGAAATGTAAGTAATGGCATAAAGGATGGGTGAATATGTGGATTTATGAAAAAACTTTGGAACACCCTGTGCGGGTCAGTCGTCCTAATGTGAAAGCAGCTAAAATGATTATTACCCAGTATGGCGGACCTGACGGCGAATTAGGTGCGTCTCTTCGCTATCTTAACCAGCGTTACAGTATGCCAACCAGTGCAGCGAAGGCATTGCTGACCGATATCGGTACGGAAGAATTGGCCCATATGGAGATGATTGCTGCTCTTGTGTACAAATTGACTGATGGTGCCAGTTGCGAAGAATTCAAAGAAGCCGGTTGGGAAGGACAGTATGTTCAGCATGATCATGGTCTTTTTTGGACGGATGCCAATGGCGTACCTTGGAGTGCAAAGTATATTGCCTGTCTGGGAGATCCCATTGCCGATTTGGCTGAAGATATGGCTGCCGAGCAAAAGGCACGTGTTACCTATGAGCACTTGATTCAGTGCATTGATGATCCTTGTGTGAAAGATACGCTGCGCTTTTTATGGCAACGGGAAGTAGTGCACTTCCAGCGCTTCGGTGAAACATTGAACACGGTGCAGGAGTGGATGGCCAAATCCAAACATGCCTGGTGCGGCTGTGACATGAAAAAAATGGTCGACTAGCCTTATGGAACATGGACAATAAGAAGCCGCCTAAAACAATAAGTTTTAGGCGGCTTTTCTGCTGGATAGAAGATTACAAACCAATAATGGTATTTAAACGGTTAACCAATTCGTCAGCATCAAGATCATTGCTTGTTGGAGTCATTATAGTCTGATCGTTAATTTTAATTACTCCGTCAGTTAACTCCGCCCGGCCTGCTTCGGAGGTAGTGTGAAAGATGGCAGCGAGGTTGCCTGCAACAAAATAAGCTCTCTCTTCGGCGAGTAATTCACCGGCTGCTGCCGGAGTTGCCCAGGGCTCACCTTTTACATATACCATACCTTTTACTACTTTGACTTTTCCGTTGCTGTATTCTTCCATGCGTTTGGAAAAATAGTCAATTCGCTGTTTATTGGTAGGATGGTCATTGGGATTAACAACATTTTCAAAGCTGCTGTGAGCATTATCACCCATTTTAGCTGTAACGCGGGACCAGATGGCGGCGCCTGCGCCAGGGTTATAGCCTGCACCTGTGGCATAGGCGAATGAATTCGCATCAGCTTCTTTTTCCTGGGGCAGCGTAGCATAGTTGGCAACGAGGTTGCGGTTAATGATGTAAGAGGTTATGTAAGAAACAGTGCCAGGGTTTTTCTCTAAATAAAGTGCCTGGACGACACTAAAAGATACCAGTTTGGGTAAAGAGCTCAGCGCATGCAGTTTCATTCCGTGGACGAGTTCGTGGGCGAGGACGAAAGCAATTTCGTCTTCATTGTAATTGAGATAGTTAAAAAGTCCGATATTGACACTGACATTATGCCCTAATCCGCAAAAGGCGTTAAACGAAGTTTGGTTATTAATAAACCAGGAGAATTTGGGTTTTATTGTACCCTTAGGATCAATGCTTCCCAAGAGCCGGTGCATGACTGAGTCGAGTACTTCGGTCGCTCTTTCATCATTGTTTACGCCATATTCTTTTTTATAGCCGGACATGATTTCATTGCTTTGTTTATTATGAGCGTATAATAGCGTTTCGCGCAGATAGAAGTACTCTACTGCCCCGCCAATCAGGATATTACGCAGGGAGGCGTGTGTCACTGGTATGAGAAAAAATGTATTAAAGACAAACGTCAAGATAAACAGCGCAAGGGGAATTTTTGCAAGCGGGAACCTTTTTGCCACTGAACTCCCTCCTAGTCCCTGACTGGGAAATTACCAGAATTAATAAATGAAATTATAATAATTATACAACCTTTTCGTTGTGTGGAAAATAGGAGAATCCCTCCATCTGCTTATTGTGATGAAGGGATAATGTATCAGCATGCAAAGTGTTATTACATTCTGGAACGTGAGCCAAATAAAAGCGGCAGGCAGGCTAAGCCTGATAAACCTACAATTGCATATACAGCCCGGCTGAGAAAAGAACTTTGACCGCCAAAAATTGCGGCTACCAGATCAAATTGGAAAAGGCCAACAAGAAGCCAGTTCAATGCTCCGACAATAACCAGAGTAAGAGCTAGTTTAGACATGTCAACAGCCTCCTTTTATACTGAATTGTGGTACTAGTATTGCCAAAAGAAAAATAATAACCCTTTTACCATGACGAAGAAGGGAAAATCATGTTCTAAAACGAATTCTAATGTCGTATCTTGCATTATATGTAGTCTGTAAGTGGGAGATGTAAACGTGGTAACACGACGTGAGTTTGTTAAAATATGTGCTAGCACTCTTATGGTCACTGGTTTCTCGGAATTACTGATTCATTTATCAACTACTAGTGAAGCCTCTTTTCGGGAAATTCCAGTACTTTTGTATCACCGCATTGGTTATACAAATGGCTATCTGACGGTTACTCCCGAAAAATTTGCAGCTGATATGCAAGTGCTGGCTGACTACGGCTACCGTACGATAAACTTGTCCTTGTTTGAAAGGTTCCTTATTGACGGCAATGTAGAACTGCCTGAACGCCCCTTATTAATCACCTTTGATGACGGCTATGGCGATAACTATGAATATGCTTTTCCCATTCTGCAAAAGTACCATATGACGGCTGTATTTTATATTATTGCAGGTCTGCTCGGACAGCCAGACAGGATGAATGCCGATAATATCCGGGCGATGGTTGGCGGTGGCATGCAGTTTGGTTCCCATACCATGACTCATCGTGCATTAGGTGAGTTGCCGGAAAGCGAAATTCGCGATGAACTGCAAACCTCCAAAAATATTTTAGAAAATGTACTTAATAGCGATGTGCGCACTATCGCTTACCCAAGAGGCAGCTACAATGAAGAAACTCTGCGCATTGCAAAGGAACTTGGCTATGTTGGCGGTCTCACTACCCGTAATGGCAAATGTACCCGCCAGGCTGATCATTTTGTGCTCAACCGTATACCGCTCTTTAGCTACGATCAAGATATATTAGCGGTGATTGCCAGACGTGGCCGGGGCGAGCCGGCGTAAGCGACCCATTAATAAAGCACTGATAAAACAAAACACCCACTTTGCATTTCGAAGGTGCAAAGTGGGTGTTTTTTCTTAAAATAATTGCTTTTTCCATAGTCCGTAGGCCGCAATGCCGGTGAAAATAACCGATACGGTAATAACAAACCAAAAACCGAATTCGCTGCCCATAAAAGGTACGCCTACATTCATGCCCCAGAAACTGGACAGCATGGTAGGAATGGCCAGCAGAATGGTCATGGAAGCCAAAAACTTCATTACGATGTTTAGATTATTGGAGATAATAGAAGCGAAAGCATCCATCATGCTGCTAAGAATGTGGGAATACATTTCAACCATTTCAATAGCCTGTTTATTTTCGATAATGACATCTTCCAGCAAATCTTCATCTTCTTCATACATCTTGATGAGATGCTGCAATTGGCTGTTGGTACGGAGGCGCAGCATTTTCTCCATCACAATGCCGTTAGAACGCAGTGAGGCAGTGAAGAACGTCAGGCCCTTCTGTAACTCCAATAGTTGGAAGAACTCTTCATTCTTCATGGACTGACGCAGTTGTTTTTCAATTTCGTCAGTACGGCGGTTAATCTGCTGGAGATATTTTAGAAATAATGTTGCCGATTTATATAATATTTGAAAAAGAAACCGGGTCTTTTTAAAAGTGCTGAAGGTACGGGCATTATCATTGCTGAAGGCTTTTAATATTTCATTAGGCTCAAGGCAGACAGTAATAAAGTAGTCCGGTGTAATGATTATACCAAGCGGCAATGTATCGTAACTGTCCTTGCCGCGCATCATCGGAATGTTGGTGACAATCAGAATATAGTTATCTTCAATTTCCACGTGAGATCGTTCCTCTTCATCCAATGCAGTTTTCATTACATCAATAGGTACATTGGATAAAGCGGAGACAATATTTATTTCTTCCTGTGTAGGGCTGACCAGATTGAGCCAAGCCCCTTTTTCCATTGATTCGAGAGACTGCTCGATTAAAGTGACACAATTACTTTTCCATATTTTCAACATTGGTGCTCCCCCTCTCGTTTATGGGAAACACCCATATCTCTTACATTAGCAATCGCTAAAGGCTAGAAAGATGGATATTTCCCTATATTTAGTTAATTTAGCAGGTCTAACTTGTCTAGGTCGGTCTACATCCATTTTTCTCACCTACCCATCGGATTATGTGTATTTACATTTCAAATATAATCCTGTATTCTATATTAGTCAATAGACAACCGGGAAATTCGCTATTTTCGAATAATTCAGATCATGGAAATTGTGATAAAATACCAGATCTAGCAAGTTGACAAAACATGCGACCATTTGTTATAATACTAAATGTGTCGGGCACGGAGGGGTGTCCGAGCGGTTTATGGAGCTGGTCTTGAAAACCAGTGATCCTGAAAGGGACCGTGGGTTCGAATCCCACCCCCTCCGCCATTTAAATTTTCCGTGGAGTGGTACTCAAGCGGCTGAAGAGGACGGTTTGCTAAATCGTTAGGGGGTGTAAGCCCCGCCAGGGTTCAAATCCCTGCCACTCCGCCACAATAGAAAACGCGACTGTCGGTATAGACCGGTAGTCGTTTTTTCTTTTTTAAGGATCTTTAGTATTAAGCTATTCTAAAATGAATGTATAAATGCAGTTTAAACTAATAAAAAATAGCAGTAACGTAGGGCGATTAAGCGAGATAAATCATGCCGGCACAATGCCGCAGGTATCCTATTGGTTACCATGAACGAAGGGGGCTTAAAGCGGGTAGAAACGGGTAAAATCGACGCTTTCTTTTTTTGTAAGGAAGAGTATAATTAACTTCATTGCTCTATTACTAAATTAACAAAATAAGAAGCGGAGGCGCTACTCTATTATGATGCGCGAACTACGGCGGATGCTAATTGGCAGGCCGCTGCACAACCGGGAATTGGCCCATGAACGGTTGCCCAAATGGAAGGCTTTATCTATTTTTTCTTCCGATGCTTTATCTTCAGTAGCGTACGGGCCAGAGCAGATTATGCTCACGCTTGCTCTACCAGGTATTCTTGCTTATGGGTATATGGCGCCGGTAGCTATCTCCATCCTGGTATTATTGGCTATTGTCACCTTATCATATGCTCAAGTTGCCAAGGCGAATCCGGGCGGTGGTGGTGCTTATGCCATTGCCAAGCAGAATTTGGGTGAACGGCCGGCGCTGATTGCTGCCGGATCGGTTTTTGCCGATTACATCCTTACAGCGGCAGTTAGTGTTTCGGCTGGTACGGCCGCTATTATTTCTGCTTTCCCTGAACTTAGTGGCTGGGAAGTCATTATTGACGTAGCGGTTTTATTTGGTGTATTAATGTTGGTCAACCTCCGGGGAGTACGGGAGTCGTCTAATGCATTTGTATTGCCGACTTATGCTTTTTTAGCAGGAATACTGGTGCTGCTGTTTGTAGGCTTATACCGCATGACCCAGGCGCCTTATTTTATCCCTCCTGATTCTCTGGCAAGACAGCAGCTAGATTGGTCTATCGTGTTTCTGGCCCTCAGGGCTTTTGCTAATGGCTGCAGCTCTATGACCGGAATTGAGGCTATTGCTGACAGTGTGCCGATGTTCAAGGCACCCGAATCGCGCAATGCTGCCGTAACTACATATTGGATGGCGGGCATTCTTGGCTTTATGTTTCTAGGTATATCCGCTCTAATTATGCATCATCACATCCTTCCGGGTGTGGAAGTGACAGCTCTGTCGCAGTTGGCAGAGCAAATTTTTGGACGAACGCCGTTATATTTTTATGTGCAAATTAGTACCATGCTGGTGCTCTATCTGGCGGCGAATACGGCGTATAACGGGCTGCCAATTTTATTATCCATCATAGCCCGTGATGGATATATGCCCCGGTATCTGGCGCAGCGAGGCGAGCGGTTAACATTTTCTAACGGTATTATTTTATTAACTATTGCTGCGGCCTTGCTTATCGTTATTTATGGCGGTAAGATTGACAATCTTATTTCTCTTTATGCCATTGGTGTTTTTGTATCTTTTACCATTGCTCAAGTCAGTATGGTTGTTCACTGGCGCCGGGAGAAGGGTGCCGGCTGGCAGCTCAGAGCTCTGCTCAACGGGCTGGGCGGCGTAACTACCGGGATCGTAGTAGCCGTTATTACGGTGACGAAGTTTATGTACGGTGCCTGGATGGTATTAATTTTTATTCCTATAATGGTTACTATTTTTAAACGGATTCGCAGTCATTACAATACAATGGCGGAGCAGCTGCACTTACCGGAAGAGTGTTACGCCGAAGGGAGCGCTCATTTCCCCCAAGGCAAGCATCTTGTTATTGTACCGGTTGCTTCACCTACGCGTATTGTTTATGATACCATCAAATATGCTAAACTTATTGGTGATAATATTATTGCCGTTCATGTGGCCAGTGATGATGAATCAGAGTTAAGAGTCCGTCAAAAATGGCAATGCTGGGACCCGGGAGTGCAATTGGTGGTACTCCGTTCGCCCTATCGGCTACTGATGCGGCCGCTAATTCACTTTATTGAGAAAAAACAACGGGAGAAAGGGCCCGATGATTTTATCACCGTCGTTATTCCCGAGTTTGAAACAAAAAAATGGTGGCATCGGCTGCTGCATAACCAGACAGGCTGGTTTTTGCATACTACGCTGGTTTTGAAAGAGAATATTGCTGTTACTACTGTTCCGTTTCATTTGAAACAGTAGTAAGTAGTGCTAAGTTTTTAAAAAGAGCCATTTGGCTCTTTTTATCTATATTATGAAAGTATTTTGCTAGGTAATATATTGAATAAGGAACGTATGTTTGCTATACTTGAACTTGGGTGATGCACATGCAGCGCTATATTATTCATGTAGATATGGATGCTTTTTATGCTTCTATAGAGCAGCGGGATAATCCGCTGCTCTTAGGAGTTCCGGTTATTGTAGGCGGTCTGTCTAAACGCGGAGTGGTGGCTACTGCTTCTTATGAGGCCCGTAAGTTTGGCGTTCATTCGGCTATGTCAATGGTTGAGGCGCGGCGGCGGTGCCCCCAAGGGGTATTTATTACACCGGATCATGGGAAATATAGTTTTGTTTCGTCGCAAATCCGTCAAATTCTTGATAAATATTCACCATTGGTAGAGCCCTTGTCCTTGGATGAGGCTTTCCTTGATGTTACTGGTATGGGCCTGCTTTATTCCGATCCGGCGGAAATTGCCCGCTGCATTAAGGCTGATATTAAAGAGCAACTGCAATTAACAGCTTCGGCTGGAGTTGCGGTAAATAAATTTTTGGCTAAACTAGCATCTGATTTGCAAAAACCCGATGGTTTATATGTAATCAGACCAGGTGAAGAAATGAAGGTGCTGAAGGATTTGCCTATCAGGCGGCTGTGGGGAGTCGGCGAGGTGACTGCAGCCAATATCGCCAAGCTGGGTATTCAGACAATCGGTCAGTTCGCTGCAGCCGATTCTAAGCTGCTGGAACGGTATATCGGGAAATCGGTTTATGATTTGCAGCAACTTGCACAAGGCAGGGATAACCGTCCGGTAGTTCCTGACCAACAGGTCAAATCGATAGGTAATGAAGAAACTTTTGAAGAAGACTTGTTTCATTGGGAAGACATTGAAAGACATCTGTTGCTTTTTGCGGACAAAGTGGGCTGGCGATTGCGCAGGCTCAATTTATCGGGACGCACGGTGACTGTAAAGGTGCGTTTTGCTTCTTTCCGGACGGTTACCCGTAGCCGTACATTAGACGCAGCGACCAGTCTGGATGAAGTTCTTTACCAGACAGCTAAGGAGTTGTACAGGACTATTCAAGCAACCGAGGGGATTCGTCTGCTTGGATTGACGGTAAGTAATTTAGAGCCAGCCGGAGAAGCGATAACCTTATTTGATTCGGGTAAGGAAAAACAGGAGACTCTTCATAAAGTCGTTGATGAGTTAAAGCTTCGCTTCGGTATAGATGCGGTTACCAAGGGGCGTCTGATTGATCCTCGTAAATAAGTAAGAAGCACCGGACAGATCACCCTGCATGCGGTATATACAAGCGAAAACCCCTGTTTTTATGGTATAATAAACCATAAAAACAGGGGTTTTTGCTGCGCTCTCCTGTTCGCCGATTAAATCGGGCAAGGAGGACAATGGTGGATAAAATAGCAACAAATGTTGGAACGAAACTGATTTTTTGTGTTATTTTGCTAGTGATTACTGCTGTTTCTGCTGCATTGATACCGGCACTATACTTTTTTTCCGATATGTTAGAGCAAGAGCAGGAGCGGGCTGCCATGCAGGGCGTTGAAGGCCTGCACAATATAATTGATGAATACAAAGCAGAAGCTGTGCACTACTCTGCCGTATTCAGCAGGCATCCTGAACTTGTTACAGCTCTGGAGAATAAAGACAGGAGCGAATTGCTGCGGCTGCTGAGACGAATGCAGGAAGACTCAGGAGTGGATTTTATTACGGTTACTGATGACCGGGGTATAGTAGTTATGCGTACCCATGAACCACGGCAAGGAGATAGTCTGGCGGATCTGGTTGATGTAAAGGCGGCTCTGGCGGGAGCGGTACAGGCTGTTGTCGAACCGGGAACAGTGGTCAAACTGGGAATTCGGGCTGGGGCACCGGTACGGAATGAGCAGGGAAAAATAGTGGGAGTGGTGTCACTTGGCTATGATGCTACTAAGGATGAGATTGTTGACCGGGTAAAACAGCTTTTTCATACCGAGGCTACACTGTTTCTAGGAGATGAACGGGTTTCGACAACGATCATAAAGGACGGCAGACGGGTAGTAGGTACGAAACTGAACGAGCCCATCGCTACCGCAGTGCTGCGTGAAGGAAAAACACACCTTGGCCGGGCAGAGATTTTGGGAACGGATTACATGACTGCTTACCTGCCGGTTATGGGAGCGGATAATAGGCCGGTCGGCGTTTTGTTTGCCGGAGAATCGCTAGCGGATTTTCTTGCGGCGAGAAATAAAACAATCATGATTGTAGGCTTTATCATCCTGTGCTTTTTGACTGGCGTAATTTTTGTGACAACCAACCGTCTGCACCGGGAAATGGCAGACGCTAAGCTAGCCCTGGAACAAATGGTACTGTCGCGAACGGAAGAACTGCGCAAAAGTAATTGTTTTACTGAATTAATTTTAGAAAATATTCCTAATGCCATATTTATCAAAGATGTCGTCAATCTTCAGTATGTCCGGGTCAACCGGGCAACAGAAGAACTGTTGGCGTATTCGCGGGATGAGCTTATCGGCAAGAGCGATGATGAGCTTTTTCATAAAACAGAAGCAGACAGCTTTGCGCTATCCGACCGGAAGGCGCTGAGAACAGGCAAGCTTATCAAT
>Ga0366772_1111_pt1 | contig 12295 bp, 12 predicted proteins | sample BONcelN113001C11_FD_207089 | JGI IMG/M metagenome (GOLD analysis project Ga0366772, IMG submission 207089) | Enriched cells from coal bed in the Powder River Basin, Montana, United States - BONCAT cells N11 rep2 HSBNCT.N11.300.1.C11 ...
GCTTTTGCCAAGGGAATCTCCCTGGAGCATATTCAAAAGCTCCAGTCCGAAGACATTGATATTCTGGATATTGGCATGCAAATTATTGATGGGCCTTTATTGGATATGAAACTTGATGTAGTAGGGAGCTAGCCGTCATGGAATTAAACCTGCTTGAGAAAACAGAACTGCGGGTGCAAAACGTCCTGATGAAAGACGTAAATCTGAATGATATTGCTCAAATTGTCGCGGCCGTGCTGGAACTGCCTCAACAAAGCGTTTTGGTCATTGACGTAAGGGAAGATCATTTTTGCCTGGATATTTTGGAAAAAACCATTTCCATCAACCAGATTATCGGCAAGGAACAGGTGCTGCTGGAAAGACTGCAACAAGTTCCGGGCCTTACGGTTGGGACTGATACCGTTATTGACTCACGCGGTATTATGGGACTGATTAATTGTGATGCGGTAGAGTCGGGGCAGATTGTAGCCAGGACGCAGGATATGCTGACGGAAATTGAAAAAAATATTCTCGCCCGGGCGCTTGTCTATTCCACCGGCTTTGAGCTTGAACAGGCAATGATTGAAGACACCAATTCTCCTTATCTTTGCAAAATGTTGGAGGAGAGGGGCTACAAAACAGAATTCGGCGGTATAATTGCCGACAGCAAAGGGGCGATCAGCCGCAAGCTTCTGGAGGCAGTCGACCGAGGCTTTGGCCTGATCATTACGACCGGCGGCGTAGGCGCCGAGGACAAGGATTTCAGCGTCGAAGCGCTGCTGTCGGTTGATCCCGACGCCCTGGTTCCGTATATTGTACAATTTGAAAAAGGCACAGGCCGGCATGTCAAGGACGGAGTGCGTATCGGCATTGGCAGGATTGGGCTTACCACCATCGTCAATTTGCCGGGACCTCATGATGAAGTGGTTGCTGCCGCCAAGGTTCTTCAGAAATACTGCCAGGCCGGCCAGGTCGATCAAGCCGGTTTGGCGGCTGAGCTTGCTCAGACGCTGCGGGATAAATTACAACAAAAGTGGAGGGGTCACCATGGAACAAAGCATCATTAATCAACTGGCTGCCGCACTGTATGAGGCGGAAAAAAGTACAATACCGGTAGCAACACTTACCGATCAGTACCAGTTAACCAACGATGAAGCCTATGCCATTCAGCTGGAAGGCATGAAGCTGCGGCTGGCTGACGGACACCGCATTGTCGGCAAAAAGATTGGTTTAACGAGTAAGGCTATGCAGAATGCTCTTGGCGTATTTGAGCCTGACTATGGCTACATTGCCGATTATATGATGGGCTATGAAGGCGAAACAGTTGCTCTCAGTGAGCTTATCGCTCCGAAGGTTGAACCGGAGATTGCTTTTGTTTTGAAGGAAGACCTCCAGGGGCCGGGCATTACCGTTGCCGATGTCTTACGGGCTACGGCCGGAATTATGCCGGCAATTGAGATTATTGACAGCCGCGTGAAAGACTGGAAAATCAAGATTCAGGATACTATTGCTGACGGCGCTTCTATCGGCCGGGTTATCCTGAGCGGCAAACTAACGCCTATCGAGGATATTGATATGCGATACATGGGACTTGTCCTTGTCAAAAACGGTGAAGTCGTGGCAACCGCTGCCGGCGCGGCCGTGCTTGGCCATCCGGCCAATGCTGTTGCCTGGCTGGCCAATAAGCTGGCCCAATATAATATCGGACTGAAAAAGGGCGAGATCATTATGTCCGGTTCCTTTACTGCCGCCTGCCCGGTAGCGGATGGCGATACTGTAACCTGTCAGTTCGACCGCATTGGCAGTGTATCAGCCCGTTTTAAGAAATAGGAGGGGATTTTGTGAAGCTAAGAGCTGCTATAGTTGGACCAGGTAATATTGGAATTGATCTAATGCTGAAAATAGCACGCAGCGAATACTTGGAATTGATCATGATGGCCGGAATAGTTCCCGACTCTTATGGGTTAACACTGGCAGAAGAAAAAGGAATCAAAACCTCCTTGGAGGGCATTCACGGGATACTAAAGGAAGAGGGCATTGACATTGTGTTTGATGCGACCGGTGCCCGGGCTCATCAGATGCATGCGCCGCTCTTAAAAGCAGCCGGGATTTTTGCGATTGATTTAACACCGGCTGCAGTAGGGCCCTATTGCGTGCCGGCGGTAGCGCTGGAATTCGGTTTGGATGTGGATAATGTCAATATGGTGACCTGCGGCGGCCAGGCGACTGTCCCCATTGTGGCTGCCATCAACCGGGTAGCGCCTGTGGAATATGCCGAAATTGTGGCCACCATTTCCAGCAAAAGCGCCGGACCGGGCACACGGCAAAATATTGATGAATTCACCGAAACCACTAGAAGCGCCCTGATAAAGGTAGGCGGAGCCAAAGACGGCAAAGCAATTATTATTTTAAATCCGGCAGAGCCGCCTGTTATGATGCGCAATACTATTTATTGCAAGTGTGACACCCGCAATATGAATCAGATTACCCAATCTATTCATGCAATGGTGGCGGAGGTTCGAAAATATGTTCCTGGCTATCACTTAAAGGTAGAACCCTATGCCGATGGTGACCGGGTAGTTGCCATGGTAGAAGTGGAAGGCGCCGGCGACTACCTTCCCAAATATTCGGGCAATCTGGACATTATTACTTCGGCGTCTATTGCTGTAGCGGAACGGTATGCTCAGCACAAACGGAAGGGGGCTAATTCATGAAGCACATTCGTCTAATTGATGTTACGCTGCGCGACGGCATGCATGCTATCAGTCATTCCCTGTCGGCAGAGCAAATGGCGGTAATTGCCAAGCGCCTCGATGAGGCGGGTGTAACTACTGTTGAAATCGGCCATGGTGATGGGATTGGCGGCTCATCCTTGCAGTATGGATTTGCTAAATCGACGGACCGGGAATATTTTGCGGCAGTTTCCAAAGCGCTGAAAAACTGCAAGATGGATGTACTGTTGATTCCCGGTATCGGAACAATCGAGGACTTGAAAGTTGCCATGGAATACAATGTTCATACCGTCCGGGTTGCCACTCATGTTACAGAGGCTGATGTGGCTGAGCAGCATATCGGTTTTGCCAAAAGGCACGGTCTGGAGGCTATTGGCTTTCTTATGATGAGTCATATGGCGTCGGTGGAAAAAGTGGTAGAGCAGGCTAAGCTGATGGAAAGCTATGGCTCGGACGTAGTTTATGTGACTGACTCGGGTGGAGCAATGGTGCCGGAGGAAGTCAAAGCAAAAATCTCGGCTGTTAAAGCAGCGGTCAAGGTTCCCGTAGGCTTCCATGGCCATAATAATTTGGGCCTTGCAGTGGGCAATACACTGGCTGCTATCCAGGCCGGGGCTACTGTTGTCGACGGCACGGTCCGCGGGCTGGGCGCCGGTGCCGGTAATGCCCAGCTGGAGGTGTTGGCAGCGGTTCTGCAAAAAATGGGTTATGAAACGGGTATTGATCTCTATAAGTTGATGGATGTCGGTCAGGAGGTCATTGACCCGATTATGCATCGTCCTCAGGTAATCAGCAATGATGCGCTGGTCATTGGCTATGCCGGTGCTTATGGCAGCTTCCTGCTCCATGCCCGCCGGGCTGCTGAAAAGTTTGGAGTCGATTCGCGAGATATTCTCATGGAATTGGGCCGCCGTAAAACGGTAGGCGGTCAGGAGGATTTGATTATTGATGTTGCCATTGAGCTGAGTAAGCAGCGCAAGCAGGGTGCTTTATGACCAAGGCGCCATACTGTGACCGTCTGCAACGGGCGCAGCAAATGATGGCTGACATGAAGCTTGATGTTCTGCTGGTAAGCAACCGGGAAAATCTTATTTATTTTACCGGCTTGACCCAGATTGAATGCCTGGCCATTGTCATTCCGCGGCAGGGCGAACCGTGTGCCGTAACGTTGTGGCTTGATGCCGGATATGTGCAGCAGGAAACAGGTATCAAAACGCACGGCTATTTGTTTCCCGGCGGAAATCTCGCTGACAAAATTGTTGAGCGCATAAAAGCTTATGGGTATGCTGAGCCGTGTATCGGCTTTGAGCGCTATTTTGTCGGTTTTGCCGTATATGATACGTTGCGCAGCCATTTCTCAGAGCAAGGTTTTAAAAATGCCGGTGAGCTCTTTTATTGCCTGAGGGCAGTGAAAGATGCCGGTGAGCTCGCTTATATGCGCCGGGCAGGAGCTATTGCCGTATAGGGAATGGCCGCTGCTGTGCAGGCGGTAGCTTCCGGTGTGCGGGAGCTGGAGGTACTGGCTGAGGCGGAATATGCCATGCTAAAGGCAGGCTCGGGCGGTTCGCCCTTTCGTCCTCAGGTCGTTTCAGGCAGCCGCTCTTTGCTGACTCATCCCTCAGCCAGCGATAAACAGATTCAAGCCGGTGAGATTGTTGTTATTCATTTGGGGGCAACGGTTGAGGGCTACTGTGCCAAATTATGCCGTACGGTAGCTGTCGGCGACATTGACAATGGCCAAAGAGCGGTCTATGAGCTGCTGCTCAAAGCGCAGGCAAAGGCCATCGCTGCATTGAAACCCGGTATCGCTGTTGATGAGGTAGACAGTGCCGCCAGGATGGTCATTGAAGAGAGCGGCCTTGGGAAAAGTTTCCTTGATGTCATCGGGTATGGAGTGGGTATCCGCCAGTCCGAGTTTTATCCGATTATCGGCAAAGGGCGAAGTGACCGTATTGAAGCCGGTATGGTGGTGGATTTGCTGCTGCCTACTATTTACCGGCAAGACATTGGCGGACCGAGGGTAACCGATTGTATTTATGTAGCAGACAGTGGAACTGAACTGCTTACTGATTATCCGCGCCAGCTGGTCCAGGCCGAGTAAACGCAAAAAGGCAGGGGAAAGAGATGACTGTCTTAGAACAGATGCTTGTGCAAAATAGATTTTTTGTTGATAGTACGTCCTTAATCCAGGAGCAAACTGGTATCTATGTTGGCAAACTGCCCAAACGGAATTTAGCCGTCTTTACCTGTATGGATACAAGGCTGGTAGAATTCCTCGAACCGGCGCTCGGTCTTAGGCGCGAAGATGCCGTCGTAATCAAAAATGCCGGGAATTCGGTAACCGGGCCCTTTGAAGCTACTATCCGCAGCCTGGTTATTGCGATATATGAACTTGGCGTACAGGAAATCATGGTCATTGGCCATGAGGATTGCGGTGTCGCCCATTCCAGCGCTGATACGGTAATCAGTAAAATGGTGGCTAGGGGAATTTCCCGGGATGCGATAAGCATGGTCAAAGATGAATTGGCCATTTGGCTGGATACGTTCCACCATCCTCACGAAAATGTGCGGAAGGTGGTTGAAAAGATAAAAAATAATCCCTTGATTCCGGCCGATGTGCCGATACATGGACTGATGTTTGAGCCTCATACCGGTGAAGTAGCGGTACTGGTTAATGGGTATGAGGCAGCAATTCTATCGCACGTATTGCGATAATATCGTATTAAAATGGCAACGATTTATTGATGCGCAATAGACCGTTGTCATTTTTGTTGCTGCTAAATCAAGAGTAGGGTAGTGGTTACGTCTTGCGGGAAGGTGTTAAAAGCAGTATGATTTCCCTATTAGGGCGATGAACTTTAACAAAATCCGGAGGAGAGCATATGGGGAAGATCACTTTTTTTGTTCCCTATCCTGCAATGGGGGAGCTTGTTAGGACAACCTTTGCGGAGCAGCAAGACGGGGCTTGGCAGCTTGATGTAATTCTGGTGACCGGAGTGAAAGAAATCAACTGTGCCTGGGATACCAATTCCGATGTCTGTGTTGCCCGGGGTGTTACGGCAGTGGCGTTGAAGCGCTTAAACCCGTCAATGCCGGTGGTGGATTTACAGGTTACCGGCTACGATATCATGCGCGCCGTTCGGGAATGCCAGCGCCGGTATCCCCGGGACAGGATTGCAATTGCCGGGTCTCACGATATGATTTATGGGGCTAAGAGTTTGGAAGAGATATTGGATATCGAGCAAACGGTTATTGAAGTGCGTACAGAAGAAGATGCCGAGTCGAGCATTATTAAGCTAAAACAGGACGGAATAGGCGTTGTAGCCGGTGGTGTCATGTCTACCCGGATTGCAGAACGGCTGGGCTTGCACGCCGTTTCTATCCAAACCGGCAGGGAAGCAATTTATCAGGCTTTGGGTGAGGCCAGGCGAATGGCTCAGGTGCGGCGGCAAGAGCAGGAACGGAGCGAACAATTCCGGGCAATATTAGAGTATTCTACCGATGGGATCATCGCAGTCGACGGAACGGGAAAAATTAATCTGGTAAATGCTGCAGCGATAAAGCTCACGGAAGTTTGTGATGATGCGGTCGGCCGCAATTCGGAACAAGTCTTTCCTTTGCTGGGGCTGAGCCGGGTGCTTCAGTCCGGACGGCCTGAGCTAGGCGGGATTGAAGCGCTTAACAGTCATCAGGTGGCGATGAACCGGGTTCCCGTACTGATCAACGACCAAATTGTGGGTGCTGTAGCTACTTTTCAGCCGGCAACCGTTATTCAGGAGCTGGAGGGCAAGATACGGCAGAAGATTTATTCGCGCGGTCATGTGGCCCGCCTGACTTTCAGCGATATTCAAGGTGATAGTCAGGCCATCAGGCAGGCTATTTCGGTAGCCTGTAAATTTAGCCGGGTTGACTCGAATGTGCTCATCGTCGGTGAGTCCGGTACAGGTAAAGAGGTGTTTACGCAAAGTATTCATAATGCATCGCACCGGGCCAAAGGCCCTTTTGTGGCCGTGAATTGTGCCGCTTTACCGGAAGGTTTGCTGGAAAGTGAATTATTCGGCTATGCCGAGGGTGCCTTTACCGGAGCAGCGCGTGGTGGTAAGGTCGGACTGTTTGAGTTAGCCCATGGCGGCACTATTTTCCTAGACGAAGTTTCCGAGATTACGCCCCACTTGCAAGGGCGTTTGCTGCGCGTGCTGCAGGAACGCGAAATCATGCGGCTGGGAGACAGCAAAGTCATTCCGGTTAATGTCAGGGTAATTGCTGCAACAAACCGCGACCTCTATGGGATGATGCAGCAAAAGCTGTTCCGTGAAGATTTGTACTACCGGGTGGATGTATTAAGACTGGCACTGCCGCCGCTGCGTGAACGCCGGGAGGATATTATTCCGCTTATCTGTCATTTCTTAACGGTTTATTATGTTCATTCGAAGCGATTATTCCGGGAAATCAGCGAGCAAGCGAAGGCACTGCTGCTAGAGTATGCCTGGCCGGGCAATGTGCGGGAGCTGCGCAATATTGCGGAGCGTCTGGCCGTTCTGAACAGCGAGGGTGTTGTCCGGGCTGAGGATATAGTAAGCGTATTACCACGGGCAACAGAGCAGGCTGCTGTTCCCGCGATAAGCGTCGCAGGGTCTCTTCCTTGTAAAGTAAGCAGAAAACCGGATGCCTTACGGCAGGCTCTGGAGGAAACGAACTGTCATTACGGAAAGGCGGCGGCTTTGCTGGGTATCAGCAGGACGACGCTATGGCGGCGGGTAAAAGCACTTGAGGCTGCAGAAAGCTTCCATTCTGATCATTCATGAAACATGCTGGAAATATTTGAAACAAATCGAAATATTGATAAACAAAATGAAACAAATAAGAGATGCCAATACCTTTCCTGTAGAAAGTGAATATTCTAACAAAATAGAAAAACCGGGCTTAGAGCCCGGTTTTTTATTTGTTCGTCTTTTTTAGTCACTTCGGCATGAATTATGCAGTGGGTAGTAGCGTTACAGCTATAGATAGTGTGGCTTAGCCAACAAAGAACAAGAAAGGAGTACGGATTGTGAAAGTTGACGAAAGTAAATGTCTCGGCTGCGGCCGCTGCCGCCCCTATTGTACCATGGGAGCCATCAGTTTTGTACGGGCTGAGCAGGGGCAAGTGTGTGCCCGGATTGATCAGCACGAATGTGTTGACTGCGGTGTGTGCTACCGTGCAGAGGTATGTCCCGGTGAGGCGCTGTATGAACCCACACCCCAGTGGCCCCGTTCTGTACGGAGTACCTTTAGTAATCCCCTTGTTGAACACAAGGAGACGCGAATTCCCGGCCGTGGTACTGAGGAAATGAAGACCAACGACGTTACCGGCAGGTTCAAGTGGGGGGAAGCCGGTATGGCTGTCGAGATGGGACGCCCGGGAATAGGGGCAAGATTCACCGATATAGAGAAGGTTGCCATGGCGCTGGCTGCACTGGGCGACATCCATTTTGAAGCCAAGAATCCCCTTACCGGTCTAATGGCTGACAAAAGAACCGGAAGAATGAATGCAGAAGTCCTGAATGAGAAGGTATTGTCCGCTATTATTGAGATGACTGTTCCGCTCACAAGGGTGCAAGAGGTAATCGGCGCGGTGCAAAAAGTGGCTAATGAATTGTCGACTGTTTGCAGCTTTGACCTGACTTGCAAGGTTCATCCCGGCGACACCGTTCCAGCCTTCGAGCTGGCCCTGGGCGCCGGTGTTAAACATACGCTAAACGGCAAGACCAATGTAGGACTGGGCAGGCCGTTTTTTGAGGAGGTAAAGTTATGAGCCATACACTGCACCGCCGGGGTACGGTAGAAAGCCTGAAAAACGATTTTGTCATTTTTGCCATGTCGGCCAAAGGGATTAACGAGATCGATTCCAATATTCAGTTACGGCGATTTCTGGAGATTGTGCGTCAGTTCGGCCCGGTGAATCTGGGCGATATGAAGACCGGCAACTGTTTTATTACCCCGGAAGAAACGATTATCACCAGTACTAAAGATACGTCTATTGTGCATGGAGTTTTTGATAATCGCGAGGCTTTTATTAAGGCGCTGAAGGCAGTGAAAGATGCAGATCTCGGGGTATCTGTCATTGTTTCCGGTCTGCTTGACGCCACCCAAGAGTGTTGCCGGGAGGCCGGCATCAACCGGAATACCTGCGAAACTTCATTGGGAGTTTGGGGAAAAAATGAGCTCCTGCCCGATGAGGATATCCTTCGTTTCAGTACGATGTGCGGTCACGGCATGGTAGCTTTTAGCCTGGTTAAGAAGATGATTGAAGATGTTAAGGAAGGCCGTAGAACCATTCAGGAGGCAGCGCAGGAAATGGCAAAGCCGTGCCAGTGCGGCGTCTTTAACCCAAGCAGAGCGGCTGCTATGCTGGAAGAGATACTGTGTTTGTGGGGTATCCGGATTGCCTGAGAGCGCAGTAGTCTACGAGAAATGGAGGGAACAGTATGAAACGCATATGGGTTGACAGCCAAAAATGCTTAGGCTGCAAGACCTGTGAATTACAGTGTGCCGTTGAGCGAAACTCAGTAACCAGGAAGCTTGCCGAGGCGGTGCGGGAAGTGCCTCGACCGGCGCCACGGGTGGGTGTATATGGTCCTTCGGGACACAGCTTTCCTCTGCAGTGCCGCCACTGTCAGGATGCCGCCTGCTTAAAGGCCTGTCCCTCCGGGGCAATGCAGCGGGAGGCCGACAGCGATCTAACCTATATTGACCAGTCAAAGTGCCGGGGCTGCTGGATGTGCGTCATGTCCTGCCCCTTTGGCACGGTAACGCCGCTGAGGGATTTTAAAGTTGCGCAAAAGTGCGATGCTTGTATGCATATGGAACAACCGGCCTGTGTTGCATCCTGTCCGACGGAGGCGCTTTTGTATGGTGAAGAGGATGTGTTCGAGAAGGTTCGACTGACCAGAAAGACCATGGTAGCACTTCATGCACAAGCTATCGCAGGTAATTCGGTGGTCGGTCTGGATTATGTACGGGAGGATGACAAATCATGAAAGAGATACGTAAGAAATCTTGTGATGGAGCGGTTAATAAGCTGATTGTAAAGGCCTGCCGCAGCCATACCGGCCTTGCCTGGGATCGTGCTGATGCCATGCAGCCCCAGTGCGGTTTTGGGCGCTTGGGTATATGCTGTACAGACTGTTATGAAGGACCTTGCCGTGTAAATCCTTTTGCTGAAAGCGAGCAGCTCAGTATTTGTGGCCGTAGCCGGCAAGATCTGACGGCAAGCTTCTTTCTCAAAAATGCTGCCGGTGGTGCAGCGGCATTAGTCAATTTGGCGACGGATTTTGGAGTTGATTTTGATAAAGCGGTCTTGCAGGCAGTGGCCTATGGTGGTGACGTAATGGTCATACCGGCAGATTGCAGCAGCCGGTATGACCAAATCGGACAGACTGTTGTTCAGGCTTTATCTGCGGTCAGCGGAATAAAAGAAAGAAGCCGGTCGGCAGTAACAGCTGTTAATCTTGGCGTTCTTACTGCCGGCGCAGTTAATATTTTGCTGCATGGCCATGTTTCTCCTAAAGTGACTGCACTGCTTGAAGCGGCAGCTGCCAAGCAGGACTATCCCGTTAATTTTGTTGGTCTGTGCGGCGGCGAAGCTAGCGGGAAAAATCCACTGCCGTCAGTTACAAACTATGACTCACAGGAAACGGTACTGCTTACGGAGGCAGTCGATTTGCTGATTGTCGGCACGCAATGTGTTATGCCGGCAATGCTTTCGCTGGCCGGCAGGCTTGGCGTGCCTGTTATGAGCGCGGCAGAGGTGGTGGATAGTACGTCGGCTGATCAAGGACTGCTGAAGGCTGTTGCCGCCTTTTCCCGTAGAGCAGGCAAGACCCCGGAGATTCCTGAAGTTACGGAAAAAATGACAGTAGGCTGTTATGCAAGTTGTGAAGCTATACTGGCATCTTTGAAAAAAGGCTATACAAAAGGTACAGTAAAGGGCATCGTCTATCTGGGAGGCTGCGGAAATATTGCCAATACGCAGGATGCGTCGCTTGTGAAGCAGGCGCAGCAGCTCAGCAATGACGGATACTATATCGTAACTGCAGGCTGCGCCGGGATTGCGCTGGCCAAAGCGGGTATGTGTCAGCCCGGATACTCTGCTGCGTGGCAGACAATTCTGCCTGTTGACGCTGCTCCGGTCTTATATGTTGGTGCCTGCCACGATGCGGGAGAGTTTCTCTTGATTTCGCAGGCAGCGACAGAACAAGGACTGCCGGTATTTGCGGTGCTGCCTGAAATAACCCACAGCAAGATGCTGGCAACGGCTATCGGCTTTTTAACGCAGGGTATTACCACCTACGCCGGAATTGGCGAAGCAGCCAGCTTTCCTGAAATCACATTGAAGGGCCGGCTGCTGCCTTTGTCAGAATTGAGGCAGCTGCCGCAGGCACTGGCTGAAATAGCTGCAGGCGTGAAGTAAGAACGGAGGCGAGCGGATGTATATCGTTGTTGGTCAGGGAGCGGCAGGCACTACGGCGGCTAAAGAACTGCGCCGGTTGAATCCTACAGCGTCCATAACAGTCATTACCGATGAGGAGGATTACTTTTACAGCCGGATTGATTTACCGGACATCATTGCCGGCAAGTTTGCTGCTGCTGCGTCAATGCTATACGCAAAGGAACAATTCGCAAAAACAAGGATTGGCTGCCGGATGGGCGAGCGCGTTATGGCGATTGATGCCGGGCGTAAGCAAGTGGAGCTACAGTCCGGCGTGAAGTTAAACTATGCCAAGCTGTTGCTTGCTACGGGGTCCGCTCCGGTTATTCCGCCTGTCCCCGGTGCAAAGGCCAAAGGGGTTTATGCCTTATGGACGATGTACCAGGCGGAAGCGATTATCCATGCGGCTGACCGGGCCAAAGCGGCAGTTGTTATTGGAGCAGGGCTAATCGGCATGAAAACAGCATTGGCCTTGGCGGCGCGGGGCCTCAAGGTTACTGTCGTGGAAAAGCTGCCCAGGGTACTGCCGCGACAGCTCGATGCCCAGGCATCTGAAATACTCATTGCCCAGGTACGGGCAAAGGCTGTTTGTGTTAAGGTCGATTCAGTTGTTGAACGAATCGAGGAGAATGCTGAGGGATCGGTTTGCGGTGTTACCGTTTCGGGCTGCACGATCGCCTGCGACCTCGTCATCATGGCCGTAGGTGTCCGGCCTAATACAGAGCTGGCTATTGCGTCCGGCATAGACGTTCGGCGTGGCATTGTGGCCGATAAGTGGCTGCAGACTTCGGCGGTTGATGTGTATGCAGCTGGTGATGTCGCCGAAGTGACGGATTGCTTTTCGGGATTGCCGGTGGTACCGGCAATCTGGCCGGAGGCAGTGGAACAGGGGCTTGCTGCTGCCCGTAATATGACAGGTACTAATGTACCGTATTTTGCCGGCAGTGCTTTAAATTCAGTGGAGATTGCCGGAGTGCCTCTCGTATCGGTAGGCGATGTTGAGGGCAACTCTAACGATGAAGTATTCCGATTCCACCAGGAAGGCTGTTACCGGAAAGTTGTAATGAGCGGCAGGACGGTGAAAGGTGTGTTATGCGTAGGTGATATTCGCCAT
>Ga0366772_1114_pt1 | contig 12092 bp, 8 predicted proteins | sample BONcelN113001C11_FD_207089 | JGI IMG/M metagenome (GOLD analysis project Ga0366772, IMG submission 207089) | Enriched cells from coal bed in the Powder River Basin, Montana, United States - BONCAT cells N11 rep2 HSBNCT.N11.300.1.C11 ...
CCAAGGTCATTCTTGAAAACATATTTATAGGTATCGTTTTAACAGCTACATCAGTGAGTATTACAGTGGAAACCCTGAAAGAGCTTGGTAAGCTGAACACCCGTACAGGAACCGCTATTCTGGGGGCTGCATTAATCGACGATGTGCTGGGAATAATCGGATTGACAGTTATTATCAGTTCAACGGATTCCTCTGTCCAAATCAGCACAGTTCTTTTAAAAATTCTGGGCTTCTTTGTTTTAGCTGCACTAATAGGGTTTCCTTTTTATTATTTCTTCAAAAAGTATACCGAAAGCTATGATAAGAGAAAACGCCGTTTTATTATTATAGCCTTTGCCTTTTGTCTTGTCATGTCATATATAGCCGAGCATTATTTTGGCGTTGCAGACATTACAGGAGCATTTATTGCAGGTGTGGTTATTTCAAATACGGCACATTCAAAATACATAACACGAAGATTTGAAATTCTTTCATATATGTTTTTGTCTCCGATTTTCTTTGCCAGCATTGGATTGAGTGTAACCCTGACCGGCATGACCACAAATATTATTATCTTCTCAGTTCTTTTACTGATAGTAGCCATTTTAACAAAAATTCTCGGCTGTGGCTTTGGCGCACTTATATGTAAATATAAGAAGTCAGAAGCCCTTCAAATAGGTGTGGGAATGATCTCAAGAGGCGAGGTTGCGCTTATAGTAGCTTCAAAGGGAGCAGCTGTAGGCTTGATGAAGGCAATATTCTTTGGCCCAATAATCATTATGGTAGTTGTGACGACCATTATTACACCTATCTTGCTAAAGCTTGTGTTTGGCAAGAAACCGCAAAAGGATATAACAGCATCAGAGGCTAAGCACTTGTGATCTCTTCCCGTGCTTGAAGAAGCTTGCCGTCACAGGCCCGAGGAAGCTTAGTCCGCTTATTATCATCCATTCGGTCAAGGACAGCGGCACAGTGTTGAATATTATTTGCAGGAACGGTATATAAAGCACGCCCAGAATCATAATCAGCGAGCATAAAACCGCCCAGATCAGATACATGTTATTGAAAACCGGAATTTCAAATATGCTTTTGCGCTCCGATTTGCACTCAAACACATGTATCAGCTGTGTTAATACCAGTGTCGCAAAAGCCCCTGTTCTAGCACTTTCCACTCCTTTTCCCAAATAGAGAATGCTTATAAACACAGCCAGGGTTGTAAGTCCGATTAGGACGCCTCTGAATAGTATAAGGCTCAGAAGCCCGTGAGAGAATATACTCTCCTTTGAGCCTCTTGGAGGCTGAAGCATAATATCCCTGCCCGGGGGGTCAAAGCCAAGGGCAACGGCGGGGAGGCCGTCTGTCACCAGGTTTACCCATAATATCTGTATGGGAAGCAGCGGAATGGGAAGTCCTATCAGCATGCCAAGGAACATGGTGAGAACCTCTCCGATATTACAGGCAAGCATGTATCTGATAAACTTTCTTATGTTGTTGTAAATGACCCGGCCTTCTTCCACAGCTGCAACAATTGTAGCAAAATTATCATCCATAAGAATCATTGCAGAAGCTTCCTTGGTAACATCGGTGCCTGTAAGTCCCATGGACACTCCTATATCGGCCTCCTTCACCGCAGGTGCATCATTTACACCGTCCCCCGTCATAGCCACAACATGGCCCAGCTTTTTCAGCACCCTGACTATCATAAGCTTATGCTTTGGAGAGACTCTTGCATATACGCCAACATTTTCAGCTATCATTTCCAGTCTTTTCTCGCCCATTTCATCCAGCTCGGCACCGGTCAGCACCTTATCGTTTTTTGATAATATTTCAAGCTCCTTTGCAATAGCAGTTGCAGTCAGCTTATGGTCGCCTGTTATCATCACCGGTTTTATCCCTGCCATTTTGCATTTTCTGACTGCCTCCAATGCCTCTTTACGCGGAGGGTCAATCATACCGGCAAGCCCGGCAAATACCAGCTCATTCTCAAGCTCCCGGGTTTTATAGTTTCTCGACGCCAGCTTTTTGAAAGCCATACCCAATACTCTAAGCGCTTCCCCTGCCATCAGATTGTTGATTTTCATAATTTCAGCCTTCCTTTCAGGCGTCAAATCAACGATTCCTTTGGAAGTGTAAGCCTTTGTGCACTTATTTATGATAATATCCGGCGCTCCTTTGGTGAAAACAAAAGTCTCTCCTTTGTGATCGTCACAAACCACGGACATGCATTTTCTTTCCGAGTCAAAGGGCAGCTCGTCTATCCTGAACCAGGAAGCATCCAGCACATTCCTGGTCAAGCCTGCTTTTGCAGCAGCTACCAGCAACGCCCCCTCTGTAGGATCCCCCGCCACCTCCCACATGTTTTTTTGCTTTTGCTCCACTTCAGCATTATTGCAAAGGGCTCCAATCTCAAGATTCAGCTTCAGAATGCTCTGCTTCAAGGGATCAATGCCTGCAAAGCTGTCAAAGAAAACCCCGCTCTTCCCATTGCTTCCCTTTATCTCATAAGTCTTTCCGCCGGCGTATATTTTTCTCACTGTCATTCTGTTCTCAGTAAGAGTGCCTGTCTTATCGGAACAAATGATGCTGGCGCAACCAAGAGTTTCAACTGCCGGAAGCTTTCTTATGAGTGCATTTCTTTTCAGCATTCTCTGAACGCCAAGAGCCAGAGCTATCGTAACAATAGCCGGCAATCCTTCGGGGACCGCTGCAACAGCCAGGCTTATACCTGCAAGCAGCATGTTAAAAAGCTCTTCACCACGTAAAACTCCCGTTAAGGATACTATGGCACAAATAATAAGACAACCCGCCACAATAAGCTTCCCCAGGTGTTTAAGCTTTTTTTGCAACGGTGTTTCATCTTCTTCAATGTTTTGAATTAGCCCGGCTATATTCCCCATTTCAGTATTCATACCTGTTGCATGGACAACAGCCCTGGCCCTGCCGCCGGTAACAACCGTCCCCATATATACCGATCCGGCTTTGTGTGAGGTGTCATGAAGCCTGCTTCCCGATCTTGAAACCGACTTCTCTACTGGCACGGACTCTCCCGTCAGAAGGGATTCGTCCACCTGCAGGCTGCTGCTTTCAACCAGAGATGCATCTGCCGGTATCCGGTCACCGGTTTCAAGTATAACGAGATCTCCCGGTACTACCTGCTCTGCCGGTATACTCACTGCTTTCCCGTTCCTGATTACTTTTGCCGCAGGCGCAGCAAGGCCCTTAAGGGCTTCCATGGTTTTTTCGGTTCTATATTCCTGCACAAATCCCAGAATTGCGTTTAATACCACAATAGCAATTATCGTAACAGCTTCGGTAATTTCCCCCATCAATGCTGATATGGCAGTAGACGCCAGCAATATCAAAACCATGAAATCACTGAATTGCTGAAGGAAAATGCGGATCATGGATGTCCGCTTACTCTCAGTCAAAGTATTGGGACCATGTTCCTTCAGTTTCCTTCCGGCCTCTCTGTCGCTCAGTCCGGTATGCAGCTCATTTTCCGGAAGGTTTTTTTTCATCACAGCATCATTCATACCAATATTACACCTCTTTCCACCCACGTCCTATTTTTATTCAAAAAATATAGTGAATAGTACTGGTATAATTGGATAAACATTATATCGAAATTCATAAAAATAAATACTGACCTGCGATCAAATAAATACAAGGAGTTATTCACAATGGAAGATAAATACAGGAATTTTAACGAAAAACGAATGGTAATTTTTAATGAGATTGTAAAAAAATATTGGGATGGAGCTTTGAAAAGCACAGTAGATTTAGATGAGCTAGCTGACGAAATAAAGAAAAAATACGAATTTAAGGAGACAGAAATACCTTTTATAAAAAACCATATCAGAGTAGCCATGGGACTGGATCCCAAAGGTAATGAATTGTTCAGCGACGAGCTTGACAGTATGAAAAGCTCCATAAAAGTCAAACCGCCTGTAGTTGTTAAAATCGATGGTCCCTGTGAGCACTGCACTGAAAACTCCTGTGAATGTGCAGGAGTGGGAAAGTATGAAACTGAAATATATAAAAGGAGCAATGAGCCTTTAATCGTAAATAATAAATGCCTGAGCTGCGGACTTTGTGTTTCCGAATGCGACTTTGGAGCATTGGCTGACAAGATAGAATTCATACCTCTTATTGAATTGCTTAAAGACGAAGGAGCACCTGTCTATGCTGCTGTGGCGCCGGCCATAGTCGGTCAGTTCGGTGATGAAACAAGCATGGGGCAGTTGAGGACTGCATTAAAACTGCTGGGATTTATGGATATGGTAGAGGTAGCCTTGTTTGCAGATATTTTAACTATAAAAGAAGCATTGGAATTCAATCAACTGGTTAAAAACAAGGAGGATTTTTTCCTCACCAGCTGCTGCTGTCCGGTTTGGTTTAATATGGTGAAAAAGAGTTATCCTGAAATATACAGACATATGTCACCGTCAGTATCACCTATGATAGCATCCGGCAGAATACTAAAGAGGCTGTACGAAGGCGCCCGAGTTGTATTTATAGCACCTTGCATTGCAAAAAAAGCTGAAATCAAGGAGCCTGATCTGGCAGGCTCCATCGATTATGTCCTGAATTTCAGAGAACTGCAGGAGATCTTCAAGGCTCTCGATATTCACCCGGAGAGCCTTCAGGCCGACGAAAAGGATCAGGCCTCCTTTGGCGGCAGAATATATGCCAGGACAGGCGGCGTAAGCTTTTCGGTCAAAACCGTTGTAAACAGGCTGGAGCCCGCCAGGGTTATTAAACTGAAGGCAAAGCGTGTGGACGGAGTGAATGAATGCAAAAAGGTTTTGGACGATCTGCGCAGCGGGAAAGAAGTCAATGCAAACTTTATTGAGGGTATGGGCTGTAAAGGCGGCTGCGCAGGCGGGCCCAGAACAAATATCGATGTGGAGAAGGCAACAAAAATGGTTAATGACTTTGGAGAGGATTCCTTTATACTGACTCCCTTCGACAATCTGAACATTATGAAAATACTTGAACATTTTGGCATTCATTCACTGGAGAAAATAATGCACAATGAAGAATTAAGGAAAATGCTGACCAGGGAATAAGTGAAAATATGATGAGCCATCATATTAATCCCTGATACATTCTTAATCAAATTGCGGCAAATAACCCGCCTCTGCTTCAAACATTTCGTTTACCATTTCCTTTATCCTGTCACAGGGCAGAATTGCCGATGTAAGGGGATCCACCAGTATTGCATGCAGCGCCGCTTCCTTGTTTCCCTCCAGCGCGGATTTCACAGCTAGCTCCTGAACATTTATGCTGCTTCTGTTCAAAGCTGCCAGCTGCTCAGGCAGCTTACCTGCATAACACGGATAAATTCCTGTTTTGTCAACCATACATGGCACTTCGACACAACAGCCCCAGGGTAGATTGGTTATCAGTCCCGTATTTTTCACATTTCCGTTGAAACTGTAGATGCTGCCTCCTTCCATAGCCTGGATGATCCTTGCTCCATACTCGTGGCTTTTTTTTATGTCTATAGGCTCCATACCCTTTATCTGCCTGTCAACCTTGCAATAAAACTCTTCCTGCCGGTCGTTTGCAAAATCGTAGCAATTACCTTTCCATTTTTTCAGCCAGGAATCAATATTGCCTATCTTTTCAATCATTTCACCGGATTGCCTGAAATAAGGCAAGTATTCAGACAGATGATAGCTTGATTCGGTAACAAAATAATTAAAATACTTCATAACCTCAAATTTTGTCAAATCCTTGTTGTAAATGGAAGGGTCCTTCATGGCCTCAAAAAGTAGAGGGTAAACATCCGTGCCCTTCCAGGTGTACTCCAGAAACCATGCCATATGATTTATACCTGCGGCTTTATACGTTACCTCTTCATACGGAGCGCCTATGTAAGATGCAATATCCTCCGACGTCCCCTGCACACTGTGGCAGAGCCCGACATTTTTTATACCGGTGGCTTTGTAAATAGCCCATGTCACCATTGCCATGGGATTTACGTAATTCATAAGAAGCCCATCCGGGCACAATTCCTCCATATCCCTGCAAATATCCAGCATCGCCGGAATTGTCCTGAGAGCTCTGAATACGCCGCCTGGTCCCAGAGTATCCCCCACAGCCTGGTTGACGCCATATTTCAGAGGTATGTGGAAATCCATTTCATAGGCCTTCAAACCGCCTGCCTGAAAAACCGTTATAATGTAATCGGCATTGGCAAGGGCAGCTCTCCTGTCGGTACCGGCCTTAACCGTTGCTTTGCTCCCAAACTGCTCTACCATTCTTTCAGCAAGCTTTCTGACTATATCAAGCCTCTCTGCGTCAATGTCCATCAAATATATTTCACAGCCTGCCAATTCCGGCATTAAAAGAACATCGCATATAAGGTTTTTTGCAAATACAATGCTGCCGGCGCCTATCAAAACTATTTTTACCATAATTACCATCAATCCTTTCACTGTAATCAAATACGCTTGCCGAATTTGAATTGCGCATATACGTTTCGCCCAAAGGCGTAAATCTCGCATGCGCATTCAAATCCTTGTCTGGAAGAAGCAGGGATATTGAAAAGCTTGCCTTGCATTCACCTGATCTATCTTCGCCTGCAGCACCAGCTTTCCACCTTTCCAATGAACCGGTCTGCCGAGGCTTCATCCTCAAAGGAATCGTATACATGTATGAACAATCCTTCGGGAGATAACTCCTCCAGCAATCCCTCTACATTTTTAGCCGAAGAATATACAAAGAGGCTTTTACCCTTCTCCTGGATGCGCTTGAGCATGGGTATCCAACCTATTGCTTCGGGCTTGCCGTCGCCTGGAACCCATTGCAGCGCATTGAGTCCGGGTATGTCCAGAAGAAGCTCCAGATGTCTTAGCATATCTGATCCGTCTATATGAAAAATAGGCCGGTCCAGTGATTTTACCCAGGTCAGAAGCTCATCATGAAAAAACTCCTTAAACATATCGGCAGAAATAAGGGCCCCCACATCCTCCTGCATGACATCATGGCGGCCTCTTCCCCATATTCCCATCCAGGCCGTTGTGCCGTCCTGCTGCTTCAAAATCATATTGGACAGTCTGTCAAAACACTTTGAAGTGACGCCCGTCAGATATTTGATTGCTTTCTTGATCTCTTGGGGATATAATGCAAAATCCATACAAAGGTTCTGGGAACCCCGCATAAGCAGCAGGTTGTCACCTGCGCCGTGAAAATCGGTAATTCCTACAAAATATTTGTCTTTTCCATGTTCCAGTGCAATTCGAGTAAGCTCCTGGACCTTTTTCCACCATTTGTTGTCCTCGTCAAACCTGAGCTCATAATCATCCCAATTGTCAATGACTTCGGAAAACCAAACGGTATCCTCCTTGAAGTTCAGCTCGGAGCCCATGAAGGCTGCAATGCTTCCTGAACCTATAAATGGATAATAACTGGGCAGCGCCTCTGCAGCAAAGTATGTATTCTTAAAATAATCCTCGGTACTCTCGAGAATATACTCCGTATCTGTCCACTTTGTAACCAGGTCGGCTTGTTTTGCTGTCCGGAGGTTTTTACCACTCCTGGATGCTGTTACACTTATGGCACACCTGTCAATACAGCTTCCCTCCCAGAAGGCTTCATACCTGATCCTTGCTTTTTCCCAATCCTGCTTGTATAACATAATGCACTCCTTTATACTGATATGCCTCTACACTGATACGACTCTACCTGTACCAGCCATATTCATCAATAGCTTCCATCATCGCCACGAGATTCTCCCACGGCACTTCCGGCTCAATCATGTGGGCAGGTCCGATAAGCAGGCCCCCATCTCTGCCGATTGTTTCCATTCTCAGCTTTACCTCACGCCGGACATCGCCAGGAGTACCGAAGGGAAGGGTGCTCTGAACTCCAATGGTTCCCCAGAATGCCAGCTTGTTTCCGTAAAGTCTTTTGATTTCAGCCGGATCCACGCATTCCGGCTGAACCGGGTTTAGGACGTTGATACCGATATCTGCCAGTTCATCGATTATTTCCATGGGATTTCCGTCGGAATGGTAAAACACATGTATTTTTGGATTGACTGCTCTGGCTGCGCTGATGATTTGTGCCATTCTGGGCTTTAGCCATTTCCTCCACTCCCTTGGGCTTATGAGCATGCCTGTCTGCATGGCCACATCATCGCCAAGCATCAGTACATCAACGCCCGCTTCGGCATAAAGCACAGCCTGGCGGATGCGAAGCTGTAATAGCCTGTCCAGCAGGCATTCCACCAGCTCCGGATTATCAAGCATATCCGTTGTCAATTCCTCAAAGCCTCTTATCTGCCAGGCAGTTTCGAAAAGAGTGCAGGCAAGGGGAGCACAGGCAGCAATTCCACGTTTTCCCACCTCCTCAACCTTTTTTCCCAGGTCATGTACCCTGTAGTCCTCAATGAAATCAGGCAAAGGATAATCAAGAATGTCACCCACACTTTCCGCATATTTCAAGGGTGCTACAAGGTGTTCAAAGTGAAGGGTTTCATCCCTGCCCTTTAAATGGCCTATTCCCCACTCGTTGTAATAAAGGCCCTCCAGACCTTCCCTGCTCTCAAAATACCTGTCGTAATTATTCTGATTCCTTGTCTCATTAAAAAATATGAGCCTGGTATCAATCCCGAAGTAATCTTCATAATCAGTCTTGCCGGTAATTTTCTTAAATTTTTCATAAAAGGTGGGTGTAAAGCCCCAGCTCACATCCATGGGCACTCTGTCCGGAATACCTCTTGAGAGCGCCGTATTTACTCTTTCTCTTGAATTCATGATTTGACTCCTCCCGCCATCAGGCCCTCCATTATCTGCTTTTCAAAAATGACTATAAAAATAATTATGGGCAATAGCATCAATGTAGAAAGTCCGCTTATCTTTTCCCAGGGAACCAGGTAGGGGCTGATGGTCGAAATTTGCAGCATCCCCATTGTCAGGGTTTTAGCCTTGTTCAATGAAAAAATCAAAGGTATGAGAAATTCATTCATGCAAAGAATGAAATTGATTATCAGCATTGTAGAAATTGCAGGCTTCATAAGAGGAAAAATTATGGAAAACATGGTCCTGAAAAAGCCTGCACCGTCGACCCAGGCCGCTTCCTCCAGAGAAATGGGAAGCTGCTTCAGGAAGGATACCATTATCCATGTCGTAAAAGGCACAAGCATACCTATATAAAGAAAAGTAAGTCCCTCCAGCTTATCCATAAGGCGCAGCACCTTGAACAGCTGAAAAAGCGGAATAACAGTTGTAGCCGGGGGCAGCATGGATGAAGCAAGGAGAAAAAACAGTGCCGTGGTGCTGCCTTTGAAATCAATTCTGGCAAAGGCGTAAGCAGCAAGCATGCTGAAGAAGGTAGACAATATCAATGTGAAGAAAATTATTACGCCGGTATTATAAAGCATTGGCCCCAGCTTGATTGAAGCAAACAGTCCTGCATAATTTTCCAGTGTCGGATTCGATGGAATGTAGTTTATCGGCGACTTGAAAAGAGAATCTCTGGGTGTTATGGAGGATAGAATAATCCAATAAACCGGCAGTAATATTATTATGCCTATAACTGCTGTAAAAAACCAAATAAGAATTTTGTTGTAATACTTCCCCATTTTCATTTGATATGCCCTCATTTAATAGTTTACTTTTTTATGTATGGCCAGCCCCACCACTCCAACAATGCACATGATCACAAACATGAATACGGCTATAGCTGAGGAATAGCCAAAGGACAAATTCAGGAAGGCCTCAACGTATACCCTGTAGGATAACAATGAGGTGGCGGATCCAGGACCGCCCTGAGTCATGGCAAAAACCAGGTCAAAGGACGTCAGCCGCCATATGGAAAAAAATATTAAAAGGGTTATTATAACCGGAGTCAGCATGGGTACGGTAATGTTGAAAAGCCTTTTCCACGGACCCGCCCCGTCTACTCTTGCAGAATCATATACCTCGGTGCTGATGCTCTGAATTCCGGCCAGCAGCATTATTGCCATAAAGGGCGTATCCTTCCATACATCCGTAGCAATGACTGAAAACCGTGCTCCCCAGATGGATATCAGCCAATCCGGCTTGATATGGATTATCCTGCTCAGAATATCATTTATCAGCCCATATTCGCCGTTAAACATCCATTTTGCCGCTATGCCTGCAACTACAAGCGGTATCGCCCATGGTACAAGAACAATTGTACGCAAAAATTTCCTTCCGGCAAATTGCACATTCAAAAGCATTGCCAGCGCCATTCCCAGAACAAGATGAAGGGCAATTGAAATTGCTGTAAAAAAGCCTGTGAACTTCAAGGTTTCCAGTATAGTGTTATCCGACAAGATGGCTGCAAAGTTTCCAAGACCGATGAAGTCCATAGTTCTTTCTATCTGATTGTAATCAAAAAGGCTGTAATAGAAAGTAGCCGTCATGGGATAGAGTGCCGTAAAAATCCTCAGGAGTACCACAGGTGCTATGAGTATCCACGCTACAAGTGCTTTTCTTTTTGTAATGATTCCCATTATAATCCACCCATTTCAATACAATATATATTCCTGCACGAAAACAGGCAGGTAACCTTTATCCATCCGTAAAATGTTCAAATTTAGTTTAACGCGTATGCCGGAATGAATCCGGCATACACTCACGCAGGCTATGCCTGCGCGCGCCGCATTAGCGTGGCGATTGAACAACGTCAGTGGAAGATTGTAACTCGCCACTGACAGCCTTTTCTATCGCCGCCACCTTAGAGGTGGGTGACTGTGACGTTGTTCAAACCCGGTATACCTGCCTTGTTTTCTTCAGTCTTGCAGCTTTGCTGTTACTTCAACAGCTTGTTAAGCTCTTCCTGGCCTTTGGTAATACATTCATCTATGCTTATCTGTTTTGAAAGGAAGGAGCTTATTAACGTCTCGGTAGTGTCCATGATCTGATTGACTTTAGAATGCATGGGTCTGGGAACCAGACTTCCTGCATCTGCATACTGCCCTGCATATTTCAATGTCGGCAGCTCTTTTGTCACTGCCGGGTCGTTGAGTACTTCCTTGCTTGCGGCACTCTTTGTCAAAAGCTTAGTAAATACCATCTGTCCATCCTTGCCTGCGAAGAACTTCATAAGCTCCTTGCCTTCAGCCTTGTTTTTTGCATTGGCATTCATTGCCATATGCCATCCCGCAGAAATTGTAGTGTTGTTTTTGTACATGGGGACAGGGAAAATATCCAGGCTTTTCGGGAATTTATCCTGCAGCCCTGTTGCAACATAGGTCCATTGGAACATCATTGCATATTTGCCCTGTTCAAACTTCGGGTTCATAACCTCATAGGTTTCTCCGATAGCAGCTTCAGGGGTGACCTTGTATTTATAAATCAGGTCGTACATAAACTGCAGCCCTTCCTTTGTTCCGGGATTTGACCAGTCAAGGAAATTCCCGCCGAATTGATTTATGTACCTGATGGCGTCGTTATACAGATATCCGCCTTTTGCCCATGACGCACCGTAGCCGTATACATCACCCTTTGTCAGGGCCTTCGCTGTAGTGAGGAATTCCTCCATGGTGGTGGGAGGATTGAATCCCGCCGCAGAGAGCATGTCCTTGTTGCACCAGAAAAACATAACATCGGTAGACATAGGCACCATGTATGTTTTTCCATCGGACTGGTCAATATTTTTTATAACATCGGCTGAAAAATTCTTGATGACATCGGATGTCATAACATCGTCTATAGGTTCGAAATAGCCGGCTTTGGCAAAAGTCACGCCCATAAGCTCGTCAAGCCACATAACATCGATGGAATCATCTGAGGAAGCCAGCATTGTAGTCAGCTTGGCCTTCAGTTCATCAGTTACTGTAGGCGCTATCATATTGTTGATTTCTATACCCGTCTTTGTTTTAAATTCATCAATCAGTATTTGTATTGAAACATCACTTCCAAGATTGGAGTATAGATTTACTACTCTGGATTTCTGTGCCTTGGTGTTTTCTGCCGTAGTACTCTTTGTTGCTGCAGCTTCACTTTTTGCTGTAGTGCTCCCGCCTCCATTGCTTTGACCGCATGCGGCAAGTGAGAATACAAAGATAAGGACTAGCGCCAAAGATAACAATTTCATACGTTTGCTCATTGCTTTTCCTCCCTCGAAATAGGTTA
>Ga0366772_1115_pt1 | contig 11968 bp, 9 predicted proteins | sample BONcelN113001C11_FD_207089 | JGI IMG/M metagenome (GOLD analysis project Ga0366772, IMG submission 207089) | Enriched cells from coal bed in the Powder River Basin, Montana, United States - BONCAT cells N11 rep2 HSBNCT.N11.300.1.C11 ...
AGAACAGCAATTGAAAGATAAAAGATTAAGACGGATCTATTGGGCATTGGTGAGAGGGGTAGCCAGCCCCGCTTCCGGAACTATTGATGCACCGATTGGAGCCCATGCAAGTATGCCTAACCGACGAGCTATCCAAATACAAGGCGAGCATGCTATTACTCATTATCGAACCATCCAAAGTTTTTCAGATAATTCACTGCTGGAACTAACTTTAGATACAGGTAGAACTCATCAAATTCGCCTGCATTTAGCCCATCTGGGTTATCCGATTATTGGCGACGGTATGTATGGAATACGTTCACCGTTGATGACTAGGCAAGCTTTACATGCGACTTCTATTAGTTTTATACAACTAAAAGATAACCATAAAATTACAGTTCAAGCGCCACTCCCCAAAGATTTTACTGTCGCGATTGAAATTTGCAAAAAAATAATGTAAGCGTCGTAATGGGGAAAACGTACGCTAATAGCCATAGCTCTATTAACCACGAGGTCAGGAATCCCTTGACAACAGTCCGGTTGGCATTTCAGAATGATCAGATTAAGGCATTCTAGTTTGAGATAAAAATCCTTCAAGGCTTGCGAAGTTTTCACTTCGCAAGCCTTGTTATCGTTAAATTATAAAAGTACTAACATGCTGCTCAGTGAAATTTCAATGTATACGCGTTCTGCCTTAGGGTGGCGCGAGTTTTTGATTCACCAAATTTACTGACGCTACATAGGATACAAAGGATACCCTGTCAACGTCGATAGCAAGGAGGAGTGTTTATGGGATTTGGCGGTTGTGGAAATAATGGATTTGGTGGAAGCTGGATTATAATCATTATTATTTTGCTTCTATTATTCTGTTTTAATGATGGCTGTGATTCAACCTGCTAAATTGTAGGCATGGCCTCTCGACCTTTTGGCACTAATCCCCTTAGTCGCCCTGGGTTTAACGCTCAGGGCTTTTTTATTTTCGACACTTACGGAAATTATAGTCCTTTTAAAAAGTGAATTTGAGTGCTCGTGATTGTGACTGAATTTCAAAAGGTGGCGTACGATAGTCGATTTATCCAACATGTTGGCTACAGAAGCTCCCCATATAGGGGAGTCCATTCAGTTTCGATTAATTTTAAATTGGTATTTCCTGGAAATAAAAACAAGTTACGCAAGCCATAGCCTACTTTTTTCGCTGTTGGTCATAAATAAAATGCCCATCAACTATGACTTGTTCTATTTTTGTCTGAATATTAAACGGATCAGCATCGTAGATAACCAAATCAGCATCTTTGCCGCCACTGATACTGCCTACCCGATCACTAATTCCCGCTATTTCAGCCGCATGAATAGTAATAGCCTTAAGTGCTGTATCTCTTGGTAAGCCCTCTTTAATTGCTAAGGCAGCTTCCAATCGCAGGGCGCCAATAGGAAGGAAAGGGTGATCTGTTATTAGCGCAATTTTTACACCAGCCTGATGCAAAAGCATAGGAGTGCAATAGGTACGATCTTTTAACTCTACTTTAACGCGGGCGCTAATGGAAGGACCAATAACAGCAGGTATATTTCGCTTTGCCAATTCATCCGCAATTTTATGCCCCGAGGTTGCATGTTCAATTGTCAGCAGTACATTAAATTCATCTGCGATGCGAATTGCAGTCATAATATCTTCAGCTGCATGAGCATGAGCCCGGAAAGGAATCTCTCGGTTTAAAACACGAAGTAAAGCCTCCATTTGAAGGTTTCTATCAACCTGTCCTGATTGGGCCTTTTTAGCATACTCTTGGGCTGCGACAAGCTGCTCCCGGATCATAGCAGCAATAGTCATCCGTGTGGAAGGCGCACGCCCTTTAGTTAAATACATCTGGATAGGGTTTTCTCCAAATGCAATTTTTACGCCTGATGGGTTGCGCAATACCATATGATCCACAACATGGCCAACTGTCTTTAGAGCGACGCTCTGTCCGCCAATGACATTTTCACTGCCTGGCGTTACTATGACTGATGTTACGCCCGCATTAACGGCATCTAAAAATCCGGTATCTTCCGGGTTAATTCCATCGATAGCGCGAAGGTGGGGACAAATAGGAGAATTGACTTCGTTTTTATCCAAATGAGCTGCACCTATGGCCTCTTGAGCAATCCCTAAATGCGTGTGACAGTCGACCAAGCCTGGAGTAATGTATTTTCCTGATGCATTGATAATAGTTGCATCTGCAGGAATGGGCAGATTTGGACCTACCGCTGTAAATATTCCGTTAGAAATCAGAATAATCGTTTCTTTACTGAAATTTTCTTCTGCTGTGTAGACTGTAGCGCCAACAATAGCAAGCATACTCCGCTCCTCATTATTATAAGATGACCAGCGTTAGCGTTCCCATTATCGCTTACTCCTATAATAAAAAAAAGCCCGCTTATCCAGCAGACTTTTATTTATTAGACAATTTCCAAACGTAAGTTAGGCTGGTAACTCCGTCCGACTTTGGAGCAGGGGTGACCATCCAGCATAACGATATCTGCGGTAAAATTAATGCTGCCATTAAACAGGCTGCTGCCAACTGCATATATATCTGCTGGAACATTAGCGGCTTCAAAGTCTCTAATACGTTCAGCAGTAAACCCGCCAGATACCATTATCTTCACATGACCATACCCATGTTCATCAAGAGCGCTGCGAACATTACGCACCAATTGAGCACATACGCCAGTAGGCTTAAATGTACCCATATAAGGAATGACGGATTTATCTATTAGATTATCGGCGGTATCGAGACGTACGGCCCAGAGTTTATCACCCAATTCACGGGCTACCGCAAGTGATGTGGACACGCAATCATTGTCAAAATCAACAAGGGCTACCCGGTTTATAGAGGGATCTATATGATTATCAAAAGCGAGAGTTGCTTGCAGAGTATTACCGCCATAAGTAGCGATTAAAGCGTGTGGTATTGTTCCCAGTGCTTTTCCGCCCCAATATATGCCGTTGGCAGCAGTCGAAACACCATATACTCCACCAATATAAGCAGCATAACCGTCCAGTGCCTGTACGGCATAGTGATCGAAGCGTGAAGGGAAAAACAGAACAGGCTTTGAGCATGCCGATCGCACTACATTCCTGACATTGGAGGCAATCTTTGTTGACCTGCTGAGCACACCTAAGTATACTGTCTCTAAATGGGAAAAATCAGCCAGATCCCCTTCGATAGTCATAACTGTTTCCCATGGCTGAATTTCATCGCCGTCATACAATGCTTGAATTTTAATATTCTCGGGGTTCAGTGCACATTTCTTTACAATTGCAATTGCTTCATCAATACCGCATAAAACTGCATGCTGGCGTTGAAAAATCTGCATCAGCACACGCGGATGATGGTTATCTTTATTCAGGATCTCTTGTGTGCGTAGAAAGTAACTGTCAGAATACACGCCTTTTCTGATATCATCAACTGGAATAGAGAATAAATCGGGAGATAAACGTTGCCTCATATAAGCCTCCTGGTATTTTGAGTATGCTATATGCAAAATTGACATAATCTTCTATTCGACATATTATCATTATGATACAATAAAAATATATTTTGCCGCAATAGGAGGAAAAATGAATTTCAATGCGCATATTTTGGAATATGACAATATAACTCAGGCAAGAGATGCGCTTTCCGCAATTAACTGTGATAAAGCCGGGATTGCGATTATGGAAAACAAAGCTGTTTTTAAAATTATGAAGCTCGAAAATATACCTTCTAAAGCAGCAAACCTCCTAAAGCAGACCTTTTTAGCTAAAGGCGGCGAAGTAGCTGTTGCAAGAGGAACGGCTGATTTATCGATTGAAATGACGGATGTAATTATCATGGCGACTATGAAACAATATCGTCTTGCTTTGTCACAGTTAAAAGCACAGCCGTGGGGGTTACCTGGCGTTGCCACAGCAATTGAGAATGCTCTACAGATAGCATCCGGTTTTCCAAGCCGGCATTATCAATGGTCGGATCGTGAATTGATAATTGAACCTGGCCGAACCCTTATCATGGGTATACTTAATATAACACCGGATTCATTTTCTGATGGCGGTAAATTCAATCTTACTGATGCAGCTCTGCGGCATGCGCAGCAAATGGTACTGGATGGCGCCGATATCATTGATATTGGTGCTGAGTCCACCCGGCCTTACGGATCACAAGTAATTTCGGCGGAAGAAGAGCTTGACCGCCTCATGCCGGCTCTGGAAAGATTAATACATAGTTTGCCTGTTCCTATTTCAGTGGATACCTATAAGGCGAGTGTTGCTGATGCATCACTTAAGGCTGGTGCCCACATAATTAATGATGTTTGGGGACTGCAGTTTGATGGTGACATGGCTTCTGTTGTTGCTTCTCACCAAGCTCCGGTTATCATCATGCATAATCAAACCGGGTCCGAATATAAACGTGATATTCTTTCGGAAATTCACGAATTTCTGCATTGCAGTATCGACAAAGCAACTACTGCCGGTATATCTGCTGATAATATTATTGTTGATCCCGGCGTCGGTTTTGGCAAAACACCTGCTCATAATTTAACCGTTATGTCCCGTCTGCAAGAACTTAAAACCCTTAACTGTCCAATATTACTAGGAACATCACGTAAACGGTTTATCGGTGAAATTCTGAATACGCCGGTTGATGACCGGATAGAAGGAACAGGTGCTACTGTAGCCGTCGGAATAACTAAAGGTGTCAGTATTATCCGGGTGCATGATGTCAAAGCTATGACGCGCATCGCAAAAATGACTGATGCTATATTGAGAGGGTAATATAATGGATAAGTTTCTACTCCAGAACATGATTTTCTTCGGTTATCATGGTGTCTATGAATATGAAAAAATACAGGGACAGCGTTTTTATTGTGATGTGGAACTGATGTCTGATTTTGTAGAAGCTGCTAATACTGATGAACTTACTAATGCTATAGACTATACGAAAGTTTATGCATCCATAAAAATGATTGTAGAAGAGAAACGGTTTAACTTACTTGAAGCACTGGCCGGTCAAATCGCTGATATACTTCTTGCCAGCTATCCCATTATGGGTGTTGTAGTCCGTATTCGAAAACCTGCTTGCCCGTTGCCAGGAGTAATCGACTTCGTACAAGTCGAAATTTCACGCGGTGTTGTGAAATGATAGCGCTCGGCTTAGGTTCAAATTTAGGTAACCGAGCAGAGAATATAATGAATGCCTTAAACTGTCTATGTGCAAATTATCCAATTACACTCCTGCAAGTTTCTTCGCTTTATGAGACAGCTCCAGTGGGATTTCTAAACCAGCCGTCTTTTTTAAATGCAGTTGCTGAGATCCAGACTTTGCTGGATCCGCTCTCATTATTAGAGGCTTGTCTCCAAACCGAGAAACTTTTGGGCCGTATTCGTGATATAAAATGGGGTCCGCGCAGCATTGATATTGATCTTCTGCTCTATCATGCAATTAGATTAGAGAGTGAAGCGTTAACCCTCCCGCATCCCTTCCTCCATGAAAGAAGATTTGTTTTAGAGCCTCTTTTAGAAATTGCACAGGATGCGATGCTGGTGGACGGTCAAACGGCTGCACAAATGTTAACTCAATTAGAGGACAAAGCTGAGGTGAAATTTTACGGCAAACTCCTTCTGCAAGGGGGAAAGGTTCAACTTGACGAAACAGATTAAAATTTTATTTATCAGTGCTCCCATTGGTTCAGGTCATATTCGTGCCGCCCAAGCCATTCAACAAGCAATAAATGAAAATCATCCTGATCTCGAGACAAAATTAACGAATGTCTTTGATTTTTTTAATCCCAAACTGGGTAAGACAATATTGAATATTTATCTAAAAATTCTAAAATTGTATCCGCAGGCTTACGGAATGGCATATGGTTGGGGTAACAACAGCCGCTTTGCCTTATGGGGGCGTCGGCTTATCAGCCAATACCTGGCTAACCGAATGCGGCATTATATTCAAGGCTACAATCCTTCAGCCATTGTCTGCACCCATGCTACTCCTGCAGGGCTGGTCGCTAATTTACGGCAAAGAGGCCTGCTTCACATACCGGCAATCGGAGTGGTTACCGATTTTACAATTCATCGTCTCTGGATATACCCGGAGTTAACTCATTATTATGTTGCTCAGGAAGGTATTCAGAATTCTCTTGCTGATTATGGAATTCCCTTAAATCAAAGCAGTATTTCTGGAATTCCTATCATGCGCCAATTCACAAGCAGACAGGATAAAACGTCCACGCTCCGGGCGCTTGGTCTCAATGAGGATGCAAGAACTATCCTCATAATGGGGGGAGGCGCCGGTATAATGCCGCTAGATCAAATAGTACAGGTGTGCTGCGAGATCGAAACTGCTATCCAGCTCATAGTGGTAGCCGGACATAATCAAACAATGTATAATAAATTATCTAAGATAAAAAACTCAACCAATACGTCTATTCATCTTTACAGTTATACTGATAATATTCACGAACTCATGGGTGTGGCAGACTTGTTAATTTCTAAGCCGGGAGGGGTAAGCTCCGCTGAAGCGCTTGCTGTAGGCCTGCCGCTAGTCATATTTAAGCCAATCCCGGGTGTAGAAGAGGCGAATACGGAATATCTGGTCCACACAGGAGCTGCCGTGCGGGCTGATAATCTGAAAGAAGTAAGAGAGCTAGTCCAAACGCTTTTACATAACAGTCAACACAGAGAGCGCATGCAAAACCTTTCATCCGCTGCCGGAAAACCGCAAGCCGCTGCCTCTATTGCAGCGGGAATCCTAGGTATGATTGAGCAGCAATGAAGGGGGTGTTATTACATGGACAAGCTATATCAGGCCGCTTTACGGTGTGTTCCTGGCATTGGCAACACGAGGCTATCTGCATTGATCGATTATTTTGGTGATGGAATTACCGTATGGCAGGCTAAGCACGATGATTTGATATTTTCGCATATTCTTGATACTGAGACTTGTAATAAATTCATAAAGGGACGGGAAAAGATAGATATACAATATCTGTCATCTCATTGGAATAAACTCGATATCAAAATAATAACACGAGGCTGCGATGAATATCCCGACCAGCTTCGTAATGTGTATGACGCGCCCCAGGTTCTATTCTATAAAGGTATCCTGCCTGACAATCGCAATCTAATTGCTATTGTCGGAGCCAGAAAGGCTTCACCTTATGGAAAAAATGCAGCCCGCATGATTGCCGGTGATTTAGCCCGTTCAGGATGCTGGGTAGTCAGCGGCGCCGCCAGGGGTATCGACACTGCTGCTCACGAAGGAGCATTGGACGCGGGATATACAATTGCAGTAATTGGCAATGGGATTAACATTAATTATCCACCGGAAAATGCCCGGTTATTAAGTCGAATTGCTGCTTGTGGAGCAGTCATTTCGGAGTATCCGCCGGACACTCCGCCTGTGCCTGGCCATTTTCCGGCCAGAAACCGTATCATTAATGGCCTCTCTTTAGGTGTAGTCATTATTGAAGCGGCAGAAAAAAGCGGGGCCTTGATAACGGCTGACTATGCGCTGGAAGAGGGGCGGGATGTATTCGCTGTTCCGGGAAGTATCTTTTCCGAAACAAGCAAAGGGTGTCACCGGCTAATTAAACAAGGAGCGAAGCTTGTGGAAAATGCGAGCGATATTCTAGAAGATTATCAAATCCAACTAAGCTCGCCACTAAGAGCAGATACCCTGAATACTGAAGAAGAGGGCGTAATGCAGCTATTACAGTATGAAACATCACTAAGTTTAGAAGAAATGGCAATAAAATCGACATTGGCTCCCACAAGACTAACATATATATTATTGCAATTAGAGTTAAGGGGATTAGTTGCACAACAAAACGGGCAACGTTATATCCGCATAGCGGGGAGGAAATCGGAGTGAACAAGGCTCTGGTAGTAGTCGAATCACCGGCTAAAGCAAAAACCATCGAAAAATTTCTGGGAAAAAATTATACTGTACGCGCTTCTATGGGCCACCTCCGCGACTTGCCTAAAAGTCAGTTTGGCGTAGACATTGATCACGACTTTGAGCCAAAATACATTAACATTCGCGGTCGGGGCGACATTATCAAAGGTTTAAAAGATGAGGCCAAGAAGTCTGGTATTGTTTATCTGGCGACTGACCCTGATCGTGAAGGTGAGGCAATCGCCTGGCATCTGGCGCACATACTGGGTATTGATCCCCAGACAGCCTGTCGTATTGAATTTAACGAAATTACAAAAACTGCAATTCAAAAAGCAATTAAGCATCCCAGGCCGCTTAATCTGGCTCGTATTGACGCACAACAAGCCCGCCGTATCCTGGATCGCATCGTAGGCTATAAACTTAGCCCGTTATTGTGGAGAAAGGTACGTAAAGGACTCAGCGCCGGGCGTGTGCAGTCAGTAGCCGTCCGTCTGATTTGCGACAGAGAAAAAGAAATTCAGGCTTTTGAGCCGGAAGAATATTGGAATGTAAGCGTAAAACTACGGGAGAATACAAAATCGCCTATATTTACAGCGGAACTTGCGGCAATAGACGGTAAAAAAGCCGTTATAAGTAACGAAGCAGCAGCCAATGCCGCAAAAACAGGTCTTGAAAGTGCAATTTATACGGTAACCGAAATTAAACGGAAAGAACGGCGCCGCAATCCGGCAGCCCCCTTTATTACCAGCAGCCTACAGCAAGATGCCATCCGTAAACTGGGCTTTACATCAAGAAAAGCGATGATGGTTGCCCAACAGTTATATGAAGGCTTAGACATTGGAAAATCGGGGCCAATCGGCTTAATTACATATATCAGGACTGATTCGACAAGGGTTGCGGAAACGGCACAAACTGAAACACGCTCATTCATTTCTTCACGCTACGGTGTTGAATATCTTCCCGATAAACCACCTGTTTATGCGAAAAAAAATTCACAGGACGCCCATGAAGCGATAAGACCAACCAACCTTGATCTTGATCCGGTCACTGTAGCCAAAAGTCTAAATAAAGATCAACTGAAACTCTATACGATGATCTGGGAGCGATTTGTGGCAAGCCAGATGGTTCCTGCAGTATATGATACTGTAACAGTTGAAATAGCAGCAGGTATTTATGAGCTCAAGGCAACCGGTTCCCAGCTTAAGTTTGCTGGCTTTATGGCTGTCTATATCGAAGGCGCAGATGAAGCCGATGCTGTTAAAGACGTTTTGCTGCCTGATCTCCAGGTCAACCAGACGCTGAAAATGCATAAGGTTTTGCCTTCGCAGCATTTTACCGAACCGCCTCCCCGCTATAATGAAGCTACTTTAGTAAAGACATTGGAAGAGAAAGGGATTGGTCGTCCCAGTACCTATGCTCCCATTGTCGATACGATTTTAGAAAGAGGTTATGTTCAAAGAACTGAGAAACGGTTACATCCAACTGAGTTAGGATTCATTGTCGTTGATCTGTTAAAAGAATTCTTTCCTGATATCGTTGATGCTGAATTTACTGCCCATATGGAAGATGCATTGGATCATATAGCAGAAGACGAGGCCTCCAGAGTGAATGTTCTTGCCGAGTTTTATCAACCTTTTTCCTCTTCCCTGGCTAATGCTGAACAGCAGATTGGTCATATTGAAATACAGGACGAGGTTTCAGACGTTTCCTGTGAAAATTGCGGACGCATGATGGTTGTAAAGCATGGCAGGTATGGGAATTTTCTTGCTTGTCCGGGATTTCCGGCATGCCGAAACACAAAGCCTATTTTGAAGGAAACGGGAGTAAATTGCCCTAAATGTCAAGGTATGATTGTTGAGAGACGCAGTAAGCGGGGAAAACCTTTTTACGGCTGCCAAAATTATCCGCAGTGCGACTACGTTTCCTGGGATGCTCCACTAAAAGAAAACTGCGAGGCATGTGGCTCCTTTAAGGTAATGCATAGTATTAAAAAAGGCAGATATATGAAGATATGCAGTAATGCCGAATGCACCACGCGACCAACTCTTCCGGCAAAAAAATCCAGTAAAACAGAAAGCACAGCAAAAGTGGCAACTAAACCCGCAACTAAACGGAGGAAGAACAGTGGCTAAAGTTACAGTAATTGGCGCTGGTTTGGCCGGCAGCGAAGCAGCTTGGCAAATAGCTGAAGCTGGCGTGGATGTCGACCTATATGAAATGCGCCCGGAAAAAATGACGCCTGCGCATCATACAGGCCTTTTCGCTGAGCTTGTTTGCAGCAATTCATTACGCGGGGCCGGTCTTGAAAACGCTGTCGGTCTGCTTAAAGAAGAGATGCGGCGAATGAATTCACTTATCATAAAGTATGCAGATGAATGCAAGGTTCCAGCCGGTGGCGCGCTGGCTGTAGACCGGATGTCATTCAGCAGATCCATAACTGAGGCGATCCGATCCCACCCGCGTATTCGGGTTTTTGATACTGAAGTTACAGAAATAGTAAACGACCTGCCGCTGATCATTGCCAGCGGTCCGCTCACCTCACCGGCTCTTGCCCAACAAATCAGTTCTGTGGCAGGGTCTGAATACCTGTATTTTTATGATGCGGCAGCTCCGATACTTACCCGGGAATCTCTTAATATGAATATTATTTACCGGGCATCCCGTTATGGCAAAGGTGATGATGATTACTATAATTGCCCTATGAATAAAGAAGAGTACGAAATGTTTTGGCATGAATTGATCAATGCGGAAACAACTCCTGTCAAAGAATTCGAAAAAGCGATTTTTTTCGAAGGTTGCATGCCAGTGGAAGAAATGGCTCGACGAGGTATCGAAACCTTGCGATTTGGACCTTTAAAGCCAGTGGGACTAACACATCCGCAATCAGGTGAAATCCCCCATGCCGTAGTTCAGCTTCGTCAGGACAATGCTGCAGGTACCTTGTACAACATTGTCGGTTTTCAAACCCATTTAAAATGGCCTGAACAGCAACGAGTATTTCGCATGATCCCTGGCCTTGAAAATGCTGAATTTGTAAGACTTGGTGTAATGCACCGTAACACCTTTATAAACTCACCGATAGTGCTGAAGCGCACGCTGCAGACTCGCTCCAATGAGCGAATCCTATTCGCAGGTCAGATCACAGGTGTGGAAGGATACGTAGAATCAGCCGCCTGTGGCTTAGTCTCGGGAATCAATGCTGCCCGCCTTGCAAATGGCACCGACCCTATCGAGTTTCCGGTCGATACAGCGCATGGTGCTCTTTGCCATTATATAACCAGCGCCTCACCGGATAACTTTCAGCCAATGAATATCAACTTTGGCTTGCTGCCCCCACTGGAGCACCGGGTTAAGGACAAAAAACAAAAAAATAAAATGATTTCTGAACGCGCTTTAACCTCACTCGAAAAATTTATTGAAAAATTAAACAATAATATTGCATAATACAAACAATTGTGCTAGTATAATTTAATGAATTTTGATTGCATTATTCGACAAAATTTGGAGTAAATATGTCTCTTTTACAAGAAGAACTGGAACGCTTTATTTTTTATCTAAAAATAGAACGCAACGCCTCCCAGCACACAATTAACAATTATCAGGCGGATATTGAGGCTTTTTTTTCATTTGCAAATCACCAGTGCCCTGGTGAGGTTCTTGTTACAACTGTAACTCCAATTTTTATTCGAGGTTACCTGGCTGAGTTGAAAGACAAAGCATATGCCCGTCGTACAATTGCCAGGCGCATCGCTGCTCTGCGATCTTTTTTCCGGCACATGTGCCGTGAAAACATCATCAATGAAAATCCTTTTAGTTTGATACATACTCCTAAACTAGAAAAAAAGCTTCCTGTCTTCTTAGATACCATCGAAGTAGAAAGTCTATTGCAACTTCCTGATACCTCTCCTTTAGGCAGGCGTGACTCAGCAATATTAGAATTACTTTATGCCTCAGGCCTTAGGGTCAGCGAGTTAGCAAATCTTCATCTGCCGGACTTTGATTATGATAACCGGCTTATTCTGGTATATGGTAAAGGATCAAAAGAACGCATCGTTCCCATGGGGAGAACGGCTGCA
>Ga0366772_1116_pt1 | contig 11824 bp, 9 predicted proteins | sample BONcelN113001C11_FD_207089 | JGI IMG/M metagenome (GOLD analysis project Ga0366772, IMG submission 207089) | Enriched cells from coal bed in the Powder River Basin, Montana, United States - BONCAT cells N11 rep2 HSBNCT.N11.300.1.C11 ...
ACGCGCCCTCAGTCAACGTGCCGACTCGGCCGTCGCGGCCAGCAGTGATCCACTGTGGAGCGTCGGGGAGGGTGTGCCCTGGGTGGGGGACAACCTGCGCGCGGTGCGGCTGGCTGCAGAATCCCTGCAACTGATGACCTCGGGCCTGGCGTTGCCGGCACTTGAGGCGCTCGGTCACGATGGCGGTACTCCGATGCTCGGCCGGGTTGTTCCTGTGATGCAGGCCGCGGCGGGCCGCGCGGCGAGCCTGCACGCGCAGATGGCCGCGCTCGACAAGGCCAACCTGATCGACCAGGTGCGTTCCGGGGTCGATCAGGTCGGTGAGGTGCTGGACGCGGCGGCACCGATCCTCCAGACTGTGCCCGGCATGTTGGGCGCCGAGGGTGAGCGCCAGTACCTGTTGGTCGCACAGAGCAACGCCGAGACCCTCCCCTTGGGTGGGAGTGCCGCATCGCAGACCCTGATCCGGGTATCGCCCAGCGGTGACGTTGCGATCGTGGCACAGGCGGACAGTGGCGACTTCAAGCGCGGCGCCCCGGATGTGAAGATCGACCAGTCAGCTATCGACCTCTACGGCGAACCGCTGACCATCCACTTCAACAACGCCCCCGGCCGCCCTGACTTCCCGACAGCCGCGCGCTTGATGACGGCGCTGTGGCAGCGGGATATTCAGAAGTCTCGCGTCGACGGGGTGATCTCGGTCGATCCGCTCGCCCTTTCCCGCGTTCTCGTCGCCACCGGGCCGGTGAAGGTGCCCGGCTGGGGGCAGATCACCTCCAAGAACGTCGTTTCGGTCGTACTCAGCGAGGTCTACGCGCTGCCGGATCAAGAGGTCGCGGATGGGATCTTCAAGGTGCTTGCAGCGACCGTGTTCAAGAAAGTTGCGACCGGCGACTTCGATCTCGCGGCCATGGCAACTGCCGTTCGGGGCGGCATTGACACGGGCAGCATCATGTTCTGGAGCGCCGACGAACGAGTCCAGAAACTGGTGTCATCGATGCGCGTCGGCGGCGTGCTGCCGACTTCGAACCAGGATGCGACCACGATCGGCGTCTACTTCCGGGACGGTTCGCTGGGGTCGAAGATCGACTATTACCTGAAGACCGCAGCGAAGGTCACGGCCACATGCTCTGCTGGAGTCACCACCTTTCGGGCAAAGGTGACTGTTCACCTGGACATTTCGAAAGTGGCCGAAGCCAGGCTGCCGGATTACGTGAAAGGGGCCACGAGGAGCGGGCAAAGGACAGGTATGTACCGAACCCAGGTCTTCGTCTACGGCCCGGTGGGCACGACCGTGACCGACGTGCAGTACAAGAAGCCGACGTGGAGGTGGCGACCCAGCAACCTGCAGGACCTCGGCCGTCCAGTTCCCTCACTCATGACCAACCACGGCCCTGGCGAGTCGGTAACGGTCACGATGGAGTTCCGGGGCGACGCGTCCGACTACGGCCCGGTCACAGTTCGCACCACTCCGATGGTCAACCCCACCAAGGTCTCTGTCCAGGACGGCCGCTGCGGTAGCTGACCAACCGGCTGGACGCCGAAGCCAGGTCAGCGCACGGCCACACCGGCCAGCGCCCGCGCGATCACAAGGCGGTCGCGCTCATGCATGACGGGGCGCAAAGAAGGGCCAGCCCCACCCCTATGGTGGATGGGGCTGCGGTCTCGATGACCGATGCGCACTGCGCTGCCAAGTATCGCCAATCCGGCCGGTCAATACCGAAAAGGGGCTTCGGTGTTCAGTTGCAACGACGATTTATGACAGGGAGATGAGGCTGGTGGGACGCACGCCCTCCACCAGCAGCATCAGGCTCGCCCTCTGTGGCGCTCTTCTGCTGCTCTACGTGCTCATCGTGCTGACGGCGACGATGTGGCCAACGCCGCTCGATCAAAATTACGCGTCGGCGATTGAGCGAGTCCTCAGCGTGCTGCATCGTCACGGCCTGCCAGAGTGGTTCGGCTACAGCAAGCTCGAGTTCAGCGCCAATATCGCGATGTTCGTCCCCATGGGCTTCCTGCTTTCGCTCACGTTGCCCCAGCGCGCATGGTGGTCGGTCGTCCTACTCGCACCCGCCTTCTCCGGAGGCATCGAGCTCACCCAGGGGGCCTTCCTGGAACAACGCTTCGCCTCGGTTCTGGATGTGGTAGCCAACACCATGGGCGGCTATCTCGGCGCTGTACTCGCCCACGCTTTGCGTGCGCTCGTCCACGCCAGAGATCGCCTGCTGCTCGAGTCCTTGGCAACGGTGCGCCGCCGACCCTTACGGTGAACCCGACTGGTGCAGCTTTCCGCCCGACCGAACACGTCGCCGCGTGCCATGCCACCCGTGGTCTAATAGTTGCTGACATGACCACCCCCCTAACGGAGGACGCGCGCCATGAGGCGCCCGTCGAGCCTCCTCAGCATGAGAGCCATCCGGCAAGAGCGCGACAAGTGACTCAGCCTGAAATAACCCACCCGCGCGCCCGCGCACCCAAGGCCCTATCGGGAAGCGAGTTGTTCCGCCAGAGAAGTTGGACGCGGCGTTACGCGCGGCTCCTCTGGTTCAGCGACGCAGCCGTGATCATAATTACCCTGTCCGGCTCGGCGGAGGCCCTGGGTGCACGGGGCACCGACTCAGTCGAGGTGCAAGGGTTCGGAGCGACAAGTTACGGCTGGGGGATGGCCGTTATTGGCCTGATCTGGCTCGTGGCGCTGAACATCATCGATAGCCGCAGCGACCACATCGTGGGACACGGGAACACGGAGTACGGCCGCGTGATTAACGGAACTGTTGCTGGGTTTCTCACGGCGCTGGCAATTGCGTTCTTCCTGCGTATCGATCTCGCCCGTTCCCTATTCCTCGTTTCGGCGCCGATCGGAGTGGTGCTCCTACTGGGGTCGCGCTGGCTGTGGAGGCAGTGGCTTCGTCGCCGACAAAGCCAGGGCGAATACCTCCATCGTGCGGTTATCGTCGGGGATCCGGCGAAGGTGGCTCACATCGCCGCGATGATCCGCGACACCGGTGACACCGGGTTCGAGATCGTGGGCGCAATTACCAAGCGTGCCGAGTCGGTCAGGTTCGCCGATGGACTGAAGGTGATCAGTGGCTACGCCGACGCTGTCGCAGCCATCGATGAGGTGGGCGCGGACACCTTGATCGTTGCCAGCGCGGACGACCTTGGACCCAAGACGCTTCGTGTCCTGGGATGGGCCATGGCCGAGCGCGACGTCCAATGGATCGTGGCGCCAGCCATGACTGACATCGCCGGCCCGCGGATTCATGCACGGCCGGTGGCCGGGCTTCCGTTGGTGCACGTGGCATTCCCCACCCTCGAGGGTTGGCGTGGGTTCCTTAAACGCGGCATGGATACGGCTGTAGCGGGTGCATTGATCCTCCTGCTGGCACCCGTTTTCATTGTCGTAGCGATCGTGGTGAAAGCAGGCAGCGCCGGACCGGTGTTTTACCGGCAAGAGCGTATCGGCCGGGGCGGTATCCCCTTCGGCATGATCAAGTTCCGTTCCATGACGCACAATGCCGACGACCAGCTCGCGGCGTTGCTAGACCTTCAGGGCACCAGCGACAAGCCGCTCTTCAAAGTTGTGGACGACCCGCGCGTCACGCCCGCTGGCAGGTTCATGCGCAAGTACTCCATCGACGAGTTGCCGCAACTCCTCAATGTCCTTGCAGGCGAGATGAGTCTTGTCGGCCCGCGCCCACAACGGCCGGCAGAAGTGGCGCTGTACGACGACACCGCTCACCGACGTCTGCGGGTCAAACCAGGAATGAGCGGCCTCTGGCAGGTCAGTGGTCGCTCGGCACTTTCCTGGGAAGACGCGATACGCCTTGATCTCTACTACGTGGAGAACTGGTCACTGGCCCAAGACTTCATCATCCTGTTACGCACATTTAGTGCTGTCCTCAGGCCCGGCTCCACAGCCCACTAAAATGCCCTCGTGCACCAACCCGCCACGCCCCAAGTCCTGGGGCCCTTTGAGATGTGAGGACCACCATGCGTGCGCTCGTAGTCACCAAGAATGACTTCCGACAAGCGCGCGACGGCGGATCGAAACGAACTCTCGCGATGGTCGAGCAACTAACCGAAGCAGGATTTGAAGTAGACGCAATCGCGGTCAGGCCGTACCAGGAAATCTTGTGGGAAGCGGAGAAACGATCCAGCCCATCGCCGACTGCTCCGCTCGTGGCACTCTTAGGGGCGCTACAAACACGAAGCTTATCGTGCCTCAAGTGGTTTTCATGGCGCGCCGCCTCGCGAATTAGCGAACTCAGCGCTAAACGGGACTATGACGTCCTTGTGATCGAACATTCGCAGCTGCATTATTACAGGTTTGCGGCAGGCGCTCGCGCCACCTGTATCGACTTACACAACCTTGAACACGAACTTCTGAGAAATTTCGCAGAGTCCAGTCATGGGATGGCAAGATTAGCTGCCAAGTACGAGTCGAGAGCCATGGCGCTGGTCGAGAGGAAGCTTTCATCCACGTTCGACACGCTCTTAGCAGTTAGCAGTCACGATGCGGCATGGCTCCGAAACTCTGCATCCAGAACTGCTAAATCTTCGGTCATCGTGGCCACAAACGGTGTGGACCTCGACTTCCTCGATGCGGACGGCGATCGCGACGATACTGTAGTCTTTATCGCCCATCTCGGCTGGCGGCCTAACGTCGACGCTGCCGAATGGCTTGTTCGCAGCGCTTGGCCGCTCGTAGATAGATCGCGCGTGCGGTTCCTTGAGCTGGTGGGGCGAGACCCGGCGGCAAGTGTGACCACTCTTGCTTCTCAGTCCGTTCGGCTCCACGCAGACGTTCCATCGGTAATTCCGTTTGTAGCGCGCGCCCGTGTGGCCACGGCCCCGCTCTTGTCCGCGGGCGGAACCCGCATCAAGATCCTCGAGGCACTGGCAGCTGGCACACCTGTCGTGGCCACCAGCCTCGGTGCACTCGGGCTCGAAGATCTGGCCGATGAGCACTTTATCATTGCCGACACGCCGAAGGACTTCGCCGTCGCTATCGAGCAACTCGCCTCCCTCGACATCGATCGGTCTGAGTTACGCTCTAAGGTCGCCGGGTTCACATGGGCAAGGTCCCTTCAGCCGGCGGTCGATGCGATAACCAGATCTCTTCATGGCGGGTGACCTGGGCGCGCGCGCCGGTGTAGTGGTTGTGAACTTTAGGTCCTCTCACCACGTAGCCAAGCTACTAGCCTCGCTCAGCCAGGAACAGCTAGCAGGAATAACGGTTTGGGACAACTACTCCGGAGAACAGGAAGTGCTCGACATAAGAGCGGTATGTCACGGTCAGTCAGGCGTTGAGTTGATCGAGTCGCCGTCCAACATTGGCTTCGGTGCCGCTGTCAACCAAGCGGTCGAGCGCCTTAGAGCAAGGTGCAGCATCGATTGGGTGTGGATTCTCAACCCTGATTTAGTCATAGCGCCTGGAAGTCTGGACATTCTTATTCGCGCCGCTGACTTCTATCACTGCGCAATAGTATCGCCTCTCATCCTCAATGCCCGCGACGATACAATCTGGTATTCCGGAGGGCGTCTGGACAAACGCCGAGGGAGGTCGATTCACTCCCGCATGGGACAACATTTCTCCGATCAAGATCTCGTGCCATTTGACTACGTGGACTTCGTTTCCGGGGCCGCACCACTCGTCAAACTCGACGAATGGGAGCGGGTCGGTGGATTCGACGAGCATCTTTTTCTGTACTGCGAAGACGCTGAACTTTCTATGCGCTTGTCTGCCGCCGGCATGAATCAAGGCGTTGCGCGAGCGGCGCTTGCGCGTCATGCAGAGGGCGGCTCCAGCGGGGGTGGAGCAGCGAAGTCTCCTACCTTCTATTACTACGTGCAACGGAATCGACTCTTGGTCTACCCGAAGCAGCAACACAAACTCCGCTTCTTGCTCGGAGCCGGGTTCGAGGAGACCTTGCGGCTGTACTTCAACGCACTTCGGCACGTCGATTCGAACACATGCGCTCGGTTGCTCGCATGTACCTCAGGGCTGGTTGATGGCATACGCGGACGCTCAGGCGAGCGGCAATGGGCGGGAAGACGGGATGTGACGTCGCGGTAGCGGTCGATGAATCGGGACGGCGAGTGTGCGATCCACCCCGGGGCCCGCTCCCATTCGGGCAACGCGCTACCCTGGAGCAGCCATGCTGGCAACACTATGGCAACGTTCACATCTATCAAACATAGTATGCAAGTGACTACCTCTGCAGGCAATTAGGTCTTCGAAAAGCCCCGAACACTATTGGTCCTGCCCTCGTCCAGAGAGGATGGACGTGGCGAACCCTGGCGGTTACGCCAATGAGGAAGCGCAAGAAACAGCAGCGCGACTGTAGATGTATTCAAGAGCGCATCGAACAGAAGCCATGCCATAACAGCCGCAAATACCAGGGCGATTGGCGCGCCGCGTAGTGATAATACCGCTAAAGCCAGCATTCCGAGAATCAGGAGAAGTCCAAGGAAACCGTACTCAATGGCCGCTTTAAGCAGCGTGGGCGACTGCACACCGATACCCGCGTCGCCCAATCCCCGAAGTAACCTCGACGCCGACCCGGGCCCATGGCCAACTATAGGCGATTCCCCGAAGTAGGGAAGCAGCAACTGGTAGGGCGCGACCAGTCGTTGATTCGTGCTGGTGGCGCCTGTGAATCCCTCAGTTGCCTTCACTACCATCGGTTGAAGCAGACCGAGCGCGGCTGCTACTGCTACACACCCGCCAACGATCGCGAACAGCCGCCAGGACCGCAGCAGTCGTGGCACCAATGCCAGCAAACCTGCCAATAGTATCGGAATGCCTGAAGTGCTGATTGAAAGGACCAGCGCCGATGCCAGAACAGTCAGCCAGATCCAGTCGCCGACCCTCCCCGCGACTCGAGTGTGCGTTGGCTGAGTCAAGCGCCATAGAATCCAAACCACGCCCAACGCACAATAGAACGATAACGAGGACGGCTCTTGGAGCAGCATCCCGTTCGGCTTGAAGCTCAGACCAAAAGCTGAGGTAACCCACGTCGTAGGATAGACGCTATTGAATCCCGGCGTTGTAAGGAAACCCGGCAAGGCGCCGAGCGGGTCGAGAAAGAGGCCGAAACCTAGTTGAGCTACCACTTGGACAATTCCTAGGACCGCTGCCACCTTTATTCCACCAAGCGCTCCGAGAAAGAATAGTTCGCCACCTCCGCGGCCAGTATTGCTTGTCGCCGGAAGGAGCATCACAGGGATGTACGTGAAGCAGAGTAAGGCCAGACTTGTCCAAGATGCATTTCCCTTGGAGACACCTAGACCTATGAGGCCAATAGCCACGAGCCCCGCGAGCATATACAGTCCAAGCCGATTCACCGGCCAACGCCATACAATCAGCAGGCAAAAGAACACGCCTAAAACGCCTGCGGCAAACGGGATCGGAAGTCCCGGGACGGAAACTCGCAGGCCAAGGACGCTTAATACGCCAGCCACTACGAAGATCCAACCAGGGGCTTCCTTTCCGCCAACAGACCGAGCGATTTTGGTCAGAACGTCCGGCGAGCGGTCGAGCAGCTCGCGGAACCAAGCGGCGTTCATCGCGCCACCTTTGCCCAGAGACCGCGGTTGTCGTCCGACGCCGCCAGCCTACGTTTCACGAGGCGCCAGGTGGCCGCAACGGGCACGAACTGCAGGCCTACAACCGTCGATAAGCCTCGCATGGAGTGCGGAACTCGGACATGGCCAGCGTAAGCCAACACGGCGTAGAGGGCTGCGATGGGCACCAGGAAGGACACAACTGGCGCAGCGAATGTGGCGCCGCCCACCATTATCCAAAAGCCAATGCACCCCAACGTCACGCGATAGAGCTTGTGTGCGACAAACATCAATCCTGCTGGTGACCGGACAAGGCTAGGCGCCCTAGGAACAGCCTCGCTCAGCAAGCCCTCCGCAATTCGAACCCGCCGCTCCCATTGGTCGTGTGGAGTCGCAGCGGACTCCTCCGTCCAAATATCGTCCGCAACAGTCACTCCGAGGCCCCGCTCAGAGATATCCGCCGCCATGGCGAAATCGTCAAGGATTAGGGACTCCTCAAGCGGCCTATAGTCGGCCCGCCGGCTCGCCATGAACTCGCCTGCCACGGCGAGCGTCCCAAACGCACCTGCCGTGCCTCGTTTCACCTTGCGCTCAAGCCACCAAAACGCTGACTCGCTGCTATTGACCTCTGTCTTGTTCGCAGAGACGAGGCTCCACTGCCCAAGCAGTTCAAGGGTCCGCGACACCCAATCGTCCGGACCGATCCGACAGTTGGCGTCTGTCAGAACGATCACTTCCCCGTGGCTCGCCGCCACGCCTTCATTGCAGGCCGCCGCCTTCCCACCTCGCGCGCCATGAATCACGAGATCTGCGGCACCCGCCGCCAAGGCAGTTTCCATGTCGCTTGCGACCACGATCACTTCCCCAAGCACACCAGCCCTGGAAAGTGCCCTCGTTGACTCCTCCACCTTACGTCCGATCACTCCGGACTCCAGGTAGGCCGGAATTATCACAGTCACCGAAGGAGTAGCGCGCAGCTCGGTCGGCCTAGACCGTTGCCGTCCCATCCGCTTGAGCACCGCGCCGAGCCAGATGGGCAGCACCACAGACGCGCTGAAGAGCAACGCGCCGACAAGCGCGACGAACAAAGCGAGTGGGTTCACGGATGCAGTCCTCTCTTGGCGAGCACCCCGCGACCATCCGGCACCCAGGTCGGGCCTCATTACCACGGCAGGGGAACAAGCGTGGCAGTTCCTCGCAACCACCATCCGAAACGATAGCAGTCGGCCACGCGCCCCCCGTCACTCTACGGGCACCAATCGCTTAAACTCGGCCAACAGAGAACGCTTGAAGCGTTCTAAGTTATACTTCGTGGCCAACTCGCGTATGCCCGAGGTGGCCCGTCGACCATCCCGCATGAGCAAGATCTCGTGAAGCAGTTGCCCGGGCTCAATGCTGCGGTCCAGCGCAACTCCTGCTCCCAGTTCCTGCAACGGGTAAGGGGTGTGAGCGCTACGAGTATAAAGTAATGGCACACCTAGGGCGATGGCGTCTGCCATTTCGGTCAAACCCGAGAGGCGCTCCGGATCGTCCAACAGAACAGCAATGCAGGCAGCGTCGCGCATCGCGCTTATGACCTCTGGGTAGTCTCCCCGAGGGCCCAACGCGGACGGAATACCCTTACTGAAGACCGTAGCCCCAGAAGCGTCGAAAATGATCCCGGATAAGCCACCCTCGCGAGCGGCAATCCGAAGGGTGGAATAGTCCCGGTTCGTCTTACCGGCTGCAACGAAGTCCCATTTTCGCCTTGCCGGAAGGACCGACCCAAGGTACAGACTTGAGTTGAGATCAGGTCCCCAGGGGAGCAGCACTGCTCTCGCCGCCTTACTCTTCAACCGTGAGTCAAGGGCGGCCGCTACAATGGGACTTAGCGCTCCCACCCCCGCGGCGCCCCGCAAAGCCGACCACTCCAATCGGTTTGCCGGAATGTGATGGACGAGAACAAAAATGGGAGCTCGGATCCAGCCTAATCGCGACAACCAGCACAACCCTTGCGCACTCCATTGATCTGCAGCATAAACTAGGTCGCCCGGCTGCAGGCGGGTCATCGTGAGAAGTTCCGCAAGCGGGTCTCCTACGGAGTGGAGCACAGCGTACCAAACCTTCTTCAGCCATCGCCACCGGATATCGACGTCGACTACGCCACGCGAAATCACTATCTCCGTGACGTGGTCACCCAAGCCATCGCCGCCCCACAGATGCTGCGCCGGCATGTTACCCGTTTGGATTAAATGTCGCGCCTTGCTCATTGAATAGTTATTTAGCAGATGCACCCGCATGTGAGAACCACCTTCCTCGCTGTGCACATGCGCGCCTCAAACCCAAACCACAAGTGCTACCGCCAATGTCCCCGTCACGAACCCCAAACCCTTGAGCATTCTTTCGGATCTGCCACTCGTGCACATGACAATGCAGACAGCGTAGGAGACACAGAATACCGCCAGGAACCGAGTCATGCTGGGCGACTGGGTCAACGCCCAGACCAGGAACGCGGAGGCTGCTCCATCCACTAGGACCTTGGCGAGTATTCTACCAGAACGACGCTCGGCGTTAGCCTGCCTCAAGACGACAATTATGATCCCGTAAAGGATGAGCATTGCTAACGCGACCAGTACCGTTGCACCCACCTCATGAATTGTCGGCCCGATGGTTACAGCCCCTGCCAAAAGGACCGAGGCGGTCAGCGCGAGACCGGCAAGCACCCTCGGTGAACCCTCAGGCCGACGCGCCCAGGTGTAATCAACCAATAGCACCGAACTCACACCGAGGCCGACGACGGACGTCGACAACTTCAGGATAACGGCCGCCCAGTAGATAGTGCCTTCGCCTAATGGCGCGATGGCGGATAATAGAGCGGGTGGAACCACCGTACTGACCACTAGTCCCATGATTAGACCTGACGCGTGAGTCGGCAGCCCGTGGGAACTCCCGCCAGTCGCAATTGGCACACTCTCAATCCTCGAGTGTCGCCGGTTGACCTCCCTTACAACAAGGACTTCAGCGGCGCATGCGAGGCTCCATCCAATCGCGGGGAGGAGAAGGAGAAACGCCGGTGCACCGACCACTAATCCGAGAGCGCTGAGCAGGGTTCCGAGCAGCAGCCCTAAGTTCGGGACAATCGATATGCCCGCGAAAGCTTTCGGCACGCCAAGACAGGCCAATCGGACCGCATAGGTGGCTGCCACAGTGAGGAGCGCCCCTCCAATAGCCATGAGAACGACCACTGAATAACCAATAGGTGCGCCCACGCCCTGATAAACGCCAGACCGGGCGAAAATGACGGCATAAAACGTTCCCAAAGCAAGTACGAAAAGCGCCCCACCCGCAGCGGCGCTCCTCCACCATCTGAAGCCAGGACGCCCAATGACCATCGGGTACAGCACCCCAGCAGCTACACCCGCAACACCCGCGTATGAAATATAACCGGAGGCTCCATACACATCCGCCGCCGCATGGCCCAATAGCGTAAGCGCAAGAACGCCTAGGGCGTTCAGCACCTGCGAGCCAAGCCCCAGCGACGCCACCTCCCGGTACTTTCGCAGCCCACCCAGCACACGTGGGACGGCCACAAGCACTCGCTCTCAGAGACGGTGACAAACTCGGTCGACATGCACCAGCCAACCTCGGTCCGACTACTTCAGACCGGCACCTAGACTAGCACCCGCGGATCGAGCGTGGGACCCTTGAAGGCCCGCCCCAACAACAGCTCAAAATCGGTCGGCCCCCCGTTCCGGGCTGGTTCATGGAACCCAACCGCCGATCGTTCTCACGACCCGTGCAGGATTGCCGGCGATGAGGCTATAGGGAGGAAACTGGATTCCGCCCGAGACTACAGAGCCTGCGCCAACAACCGAGTCATGCCGAACGACAACCCCCTTGAGGATCGTAGTGCCGCACCCAAGGAGCACTTGATCCTCGATGACGATTGGCGTGCTGATGGCCCCTTCCTCGCCGTCGACTCCGAGTATTGCATGGAAATCTGAATCTAGTATCTGGCAGTCCCAGGAAACCATCGAACCTTTCCCGATACTTAGACCCGAAATCACGTTCAGAACGGATCTATCGCCAACACTGGCCCTCGTCAGCATCCGGAGAGTGGCGCCAGCACCCACATAGATTTGCACCGAATCCCCAATTATGGAGCCCGGGGTGTTTCCCCCATCGCCGACACCGCCGTGGAGGAGGCGCTGGCCAGCGGAAGCCTTCGCCTGTGTGCGACCAGCGATCCCAAAGTGGCCTACGCCGAAGCCCAGCT
>Ga0366772_1119_pt1 | contig 11580 bp, 12 predicted proteins | sample BONcelN113001C11_FD_207089 | JGI IMG/M metagenome (GOLD analysis project Ga0366772, IMG submission 207089) | Enriched cells from coal bed in the Powder River Basin, Montana, United States - BONCAT cells N11 rep2 HSBNCT.N11.300.1.C11 ...
CGAAGTTGGATTTAAGCCTATGTTTGGCTTAATAAGCCGGAATAATAGCTATACTGCAAAACTCAGCTATGGAAATGAGGAAAACGACGATCATGAATGGGTTAAAAAAGAACCCGAGTTTTCGCTGCAGTTGAAACAGCGTCGCTTAGGGACAAGCTCCCTGATCCTTAATGCCTCGGCTTCTTCTGGTAAATGGGTAGAAGATAGTATTAGTGGGACACATCAGGGCTATGGCTTTTACTTAGCCAATGATCCTATCGCTCTTGGTTCAAAAGCCACTCTGAAATTGGGAACAGGCTATGAAAGCAATTTTTATGGCTATGATGATTCAAAAAACAATATATTCCATTTTGATTCGCAGCTTACTGTCAAGGCCAACAGCCGGCTTGAAACCTGGTTAGGTTATAATTACCGAAGCGAAACAGGAACCACACCATATGAATTTGACCGCATTGATATTGCTAAAGAAGGTAAAGCCGGTTTTATGTATCAGGTCGATCGCCTAAATGGAATAGGTGTTAAGATCAGTTATGATTTGGAGCATGGCAGTACTGCAGATGTTGACTATACCTGGAAACGCAACCTGCACTGCTTCGAAGCAGATATTACCTACAGGGCTAAACGGGATGAAATCCGGGTAAAAGTAGCTGCAATTGAGTGGTAAGTGAGGAATTGTTTATGCGAGAGAACCTTTTGAAACTCGTAATCAAGATGCCAAACAAAAAGATCATGCTCATCGGTGATATGATAGCCGATGTCTATTTAGAGGGGAGTATTTCCCGGATATCACGGGAAGCCCCCGTGCTCATTTTAGAGCACACTGCTGAGAATGTCGTTCCCGGTGGTGCAGCAAACGCAGTACACAATACCGCTACTTTGGGTGGGAAAGTATACGCAGTTGGCATAGTGGGAAATGATTTTCCTGGACAGGAACTTTCCCGGATATTGGGATCCAAGGGCGTTGTAACAGCTGGACTTATCCAGGATGCCTCTCGCCCTACTATTACTAAGACTCGCGTAATGGCTGGCGGACAGGCAACAGTGAGGCAGCAAGTAGTTCGTATCGACCGGGAGAAAAAAGACTCTTTGGCACCGGAGATAGAGAGCTTGATGTTAGACTATATACTTGAGTTAATTCCGCAAATGGATGCAGTGGTATTAAGTGATTATGGTGGTGCTACAGTTACTCCGGCTGTCTTGCAAGCGGTTGTTAGAGCCTGCCGCTCACATGGAAAGCCATCCATAGTTGACTCCCGCTATAAGATAATGGAATATAAAGATGTGACAATTGTTAAACAGAATGAGTCAGAAGCTGCTGCGGCAATTGGGCTGAAATCGCTTGATGAAAAAACACTTCATCAAGCAGGAATAACGATGTTAACTCAATTAAATGCTGAAGCTGTTCTTATTACTCAAGGCCCCGATGGCATGACTCTTTTTGAAAGATCCGGTAAAGTGACTCATATTCCTGTAAATAACAAGAGCGAAGTTTATGATGTTACCGGCGCCGGTGACACGGTTGTTGCTGCGATGATATTGGCTGTTTCAGCCGGAGCAACCTACGAAGAGGCTGCTTGCTTAGCTAACTTTGCGGCCGGTATTGTAGTTAGAAAACCTGGCACGGCAACAGCTACTCCTAAAGAACTGCAAGAAGCCGTAGGAGGCCACTATGAGCTGTATTAATCGCAACCAAATTACAGAAGTTGTCCGTAACAGCAAAGCCGCTGGTAAAACCCTTGTTTTTACCAACGGCTGTTTCGATATTATCCATGCCGGTCATGTTCGCTATCTTGCCGAGGCAAAAAAGCTAGGCGATTACCTTATTGTTGGCCTTAACAGTGACCGGTCAGTAAAAGAGCTAAAGGGGCCAAACCGACCAATCAATCACCAGGATGATCGGGCCGAAGTCATTGCTGCTTTGGCTGCGGTAGACTATGTGGTTATTTTTGACGAACGCACCGCCGAGAACCTGATTAATGAAGTTAAGCCGGATATCTATGTAAAGGGCGGCGACTACTGTATAGAGGATATTCCTGAGGCCTCTATTGTCGCTAACAATGGCGGCAAAACAGTATTGATTCCTGAAGTACCTGGACGGTCCTCAACGAATATGATTAAGAAAATAACAGAAACAACCTAGCCCTGTTGTCATTGCGAGGAGCACAGCGACGTGGCAATCTCATTTTTTTATATGCCCCCTTATTTGTCATTGCAAGGAGTGAAACGACGTGGCAATCTCCCCTACACAATTTAAAAACATTCTTATCGTCAAACTTAGTGCTATTGGCGATGTAATTCATGCTCTCCCTGTAGCGGATGCTTTAAAGCAACAGTATCCCCAGGCACGGATAACCTGGGTAGTGGAAAAACCAGCATACGATTTACTCACTAACAATCCTGATATAGATGAAATCATTATTTTTGATAAACATAAGTTCAAATCACTGGCAGGGTTACTCAAGTATTCGCCCCAATTTTCCAAGCTTCTTAGAGCACATCACTTTAACTTAGCTCTTGATTTACAAGGACTATTTAAGAGTGCGGCTATTACTGCGTTGAGTGGAACTGATAAAAAACTTGGATATTGCAATATGCGAGAACTTAGTCAGTGGGTTAGCACGCCCATTTGCGGAGCAAATAGCCAAGGGCACATCGTTGAACGTTATCTTGATGTAGCTCGATTTCTTGGCTGTTCTGTAATAGAGGCAGTTTTTCCTATCACTATAACTAATGCTGAAGCCCAAAGTGCCTGCCGGATATTATCATCTTATGAGCTTGAACTGCCTGCAAACTATGCCGTTCTGGCTCCAGGAACAAATTGGCCGTCCAAATGCTGGCCACCGGAAAAATTTGCCCAATTGGCTGCTATGCTCGCTGCTAAGGGCATAAGGTCCGTCATTATTGGCGGTGCCGGTGACGAAGCGTTGGCAGTTGAAATTAAGAACAGATGCAGTAGTGCTGTCAATCTGACTGGGAAAACAAAGCTAAAAGAACTAGCCTATGTGATTAAAAATGCCCGCTTTTTTGTTGGTGGTGATACTGGTCCAATGCATTTGGCAGTGGCAGTACAAACGCCGGTAATTGCTCTTTTCGGCCCTACTGATCCACTACGAAACGGCCCTTATGGCAATGGACATACTGTACTTACCATACAGGATAATTGCAAGGGCTGTTGGAAACGGCAGTGCCCTAAAGGGAAAACGTGCTTGGATGGTATTAAAGTCAGTCAAGTAACAACTGCGGCCCAACAATTCTGGAATTAGACTGATATTTGGCTGCCTCTATGACTTTATTGGTAAGGTTGTGCAACTATAATGAAAACAATTTTATTCATTTCGATCAATCGCCATCAAAGACAGTATTTTCGTGCACTTGGAACCTATCTCAGCAAAAACTATCACATCCGGTATGTCCACTATGTGGCAGCAAATGTATTAGATCTGTTTCAGCAACCGGAGTCACCGGAAGAAGTAGGCTTTACTCAGCCGGAAATCAATGAAATTACTTCCTTTTTACGGATTAAGTCGCAATATCGAAACTTCGGTTTCCTTCGTCGTCATCTACACAGCCGTAAAGTATTGGAGAATCGAGCGTATACGGCAATCCGCTATTTTCAAAAATATATTACAAAGAACAATGTAGATTTGGTTTGCATTTGGAATGGTAATCTTGTTCCCCTGGCATCTGCAGTGCGGGTGGCGCACAAGTTAGGTAAAAAAACACTAACCTTTGAAAACGGCCTTTTACCCAATACGACAACTGTTGATCCCCAGGGTGTGAATAATAAAAATAGTCTTGTAGGCCTAAGCCGTGATTTCTATGAAAAAGTGGAGCCTGATACCGAGAAACTAAGAGCTCTGTATGAAGAAAAACCTGTCCTTCGGGCGCTCAAATCCAAATGGTATCATGGTATTTTTCGAGGAAAAACCAAGGGCGTACCTGAACAGGTTGAAATGCCGAAACGCTATATCTTTATGCCTTTTCAGGTTCACGATGACACGCAGGTTTTATTATATTCACCAATTAAAACAATGAGTGAGTTTGTTGCTGCTGTCGTACCTGCTGTCGAGGAGTATAATAAGCAGTACGCCGATGATGTATGGATAGTAGCTAAAGAGCATCCCTCCGATTTTGGACGAACAGATTATTCTTCACTGGAAAAGCAATACTATGGGAAGAAGATCTTGTTTTTGAAATATTATCCTACGCCTGCTTTGATCAAAGACGCCCAAGCTATTATTACACTGAATTCTTCAGTTGGCATAGAAGCCTTGATGCAGCATAAGCAAGTAATCACCTTGGGACAAGCCTTCTATAATGTTCCTGGAGTCGTAATGCATGTAGAATCGATCTCAAATCTTTCGAATGCGATTAAAATAATTAATTTAGAACCAGAGCAGGAATTAATCGATAAATTTTTGTATTACTTACGCTATAACTACTTAGTGGATGGTTCATGGAGATTGCCTGACGAAAGTCACTTTCAAAATGTTGAGATAAAAATTCATTCGATTTTATAGGATAGATGAGGAAAGGGTTTACTATGGCAAAGAATGCAATTATCTGGAGGTTAACATCTGAAGGTCAATATCCTGCCATTATCAAGTTGCAAGAAAAAGGACTTATTAAAATCAATTCGTGGTTTGGAGATCCTTGGAGATGTCCTTTTTGTACGCATGATAACTATCAAATTTTCCGGGGAATTTTACCTGATCAACAGTTTACTCATTACGATACAAAAATATACAATAAGGTTTATTCGGTATTATTTAAATTTATTGATATGTACTCAACGCGCCGGTATATGAGTTATGATCGATCTTTGCATGAATTTGTACATGCTTTTAACCGATATTTTAATTTTTTCTATCAGCTGCTAATGGGGAAAAAAACAGAAGTGGTGCTTTTTGAATATATTCCTCACGAAGGCCCCGATCTGATTTTATATGAAATTGCAAAATGTATGGATATAAAAACAATAATGTTCTATCAGACTATTTTTCCAGATAAATTTTTCTACTTATCCGATTTGGAAGATTTTGGTTGGTTTAATAAAAATGCTATAGCTTTGAAGCCAGAACAACTTGCTATTGAAGAGAAATTTGAAAAAGAAATCTTTTATATGAAAAAGAAACCTCTTTTCAGGTCTCTCCATAAACAGGACATAGAGCGATGGAAGAAAAGTAGCAGAAAGATTGTACAAAGGATCGATCAAGTTAATATCTCTAAAACACTGGTTACTTTTTTTTCTAAACTGCGTTATAAGTATGCCTATCGGCGAAACATGAGTAAGTATGTCGTTAGATCGGTGGATTTGGAGAAAAAATTTGTTTATTTCCCTATGCATCTTCAACCTGAATTGACAACTCATGCATTAGGTGGAATATATGTTGACCAATTGCTTGCAGTAGAAAGATTAAGAAACTTGTTACCACCCGATTGGAGTATTTATGTAAAAGAGAATCCGAAGCAGACTGAGAGCATGCGGCCGCAAACTTTCTTTGACAGAATGAGATCGATTCCAAATGTCGAACTTGTTTCGGAAGATTACGATACCTATGCTTTGTTGAAAAATTGTATCTTTCTTGCGACAATTACAGGCACTGCTGGGTGGGAAGCAATTTCGGGGGGGAAAAAAGTCTTAGTATTCGGCGAAGCCTGGTACAAGTCTTTACCGGGAGTTTTTACGTATCATAAAGATATTAATTTAGATGAAATCATTAATTATCATATTGACCATAAGGAGCTTGAAAAAGAGTTTTCTTTACTGATGAGTAAGACTGCCGAAGGTGTTGTAGACCCTGCTTATGAGGTAATTGTGGAAAAGTATGATCGTGATAAAAATATAGAGAAACTGTCCCGACTTTTAGAGAACATTATCTAGTTTAAATTTTGGAGGTTTAATATGTTTAATAATAAATCAATTCTAGTAACAGGTGGAACCGGCTCTTTTGGCAAGCAATTTATAAAAACGATACTAGAGAATTATAATCCCAGACGATTGATTGTTTTTTCTCGTGATGAATTAAAGCAATTTGAGATGCAGCAAGAATTTAATGCTCCACAGATGCGTTTTTTTATCGGTGATGTCCGCGATAATCAACGGTTGCAACAGGCAATGCGGGGAGTTAACTTTGTAATACATGCAGCTGCTCTAAAACAAGTTCCTGCTGCGGAATATAATCCAATGGAGTGTATTAAGACAAATATTAGCGGCGCAGAAAATGTCATTCGGGCTGCTATTGACAATGAGGTTGAAAAGGTAGTAGCTTTGTCCACAGATAAGGCCGCAAATCCTATTAATCTTTATGGTGCTACTAAATTAGTATCGGATAAACTTTTCATGGCGGCCAATAACATTGCAAGTGGGCATCAAACCAAGTTTTCTGTTGTGCGTTATGGGAATGTAGTGGGATCTCGCGGCTCTGTAGTTCCCTTCTTTAGGCAACTGGTACAAAAGGGTGTAAAAGAGTTGCCAATTACTGATCCTAATATGACGCGGTTCTGGATTACGCTTTCTCAAGGGATTGATTTAGTTATTAATGCCTTTTCACGTATGCATGGCGGTGAGATATTTGTACCTAAGATTCCCTCTATGCGCATCTTAGATTTGGCTGAAGCAATTGCGCCTGGAATAGCAACAAAAATAGTAGGAATACGCCCAGGAGAAAAACTTCATGAAATTATGTGTCCTGCCGATGATTCGCATTTAACTATTGAATTCCACGATCACTATGTGATTCAGCCAACAATCACTTTTTTTCAACCAGTTGATTACTTGATAAATCGACTGGGTGAAGAGGGGAAAGCTGTAGAACAGGGATTCGAATATAACTCCGGTACTAATCCCCGGTTCTTAACTATTAAAGAATTGCGGGAGATGATGTAAATGGCAATACCTTATGCACGACAGGATATCTCTAGCCAGGATATTCAAGCGGTAGTTGATGTATTGCAATCCGATTGGCTCACCCAGGGGCCGTCAATTGAACGTTTTGAAAAAGCTGTAGCAAGTTACTGCGGAGCTTTGTACGCAGTTGCTGTTACGAGCGCAACTGCCGCTCTGCATATTGCTTGCTTAGCTGCTGAATTGGGTAGAGGCGATTATTTATGGACTTCGCCGAATACCTTTGTTGCTTCCGCTAATTGTGCGCTTTATTGTGGTGCAAAGGTTGATTTCGTTGATATTGATCCGCACACCTATAATATGAGCGTTGATGGGTTGCAAAAAAAACTAGCTATAAGCGGTGAAAATAAGCAACTGCCAAAAGTAATTATTCCAGTGCATTTTTCAGGGCAGTCTTGTGAAATGGAAAAGATTCGAGAATGTACAAAGCAACATGGAATTACAGTTATAGAGGATGCATCACATGCCATTGGTGGTGCCTATCAGGGGAATAAAGTTGGTTCCTGCACATTTTCGGATATGACGATATTAAGCTTTCATCCAGTTAAAATAATCACCACAGGTGAAGGCGGGATGATACTAACCAATCGCCGGGATTTATATGAAAAACTACTGCTTTTGCGAAGTCACGGAATAACCCGGGAGTCTGAAAAAATGACACAGGCGTCTGATGGGCCTTGGTATTATCAACAAATTGATCTAGGATTTAATTACCGTATAACTGATATTCAGGCGGCTTTAGGTGTCAGCCAATTAAGTAGGATTGATACATTTGTCAAGAGGCGCCATGAAATTGCTGCTTACTATGACAGAAATCTCGAAGATTTGCCGCTAGTACTGCCAAGGCAGCATAAAGATACCTATTCTGCTTATCACCTTTATGTGGTCCGCTTAAAACTTAATTTGATTAAGAAGAGCCATCGCCAAGTCTTTGAGGAACTGCGTTCAGCAGGCATTGGTGTCAATTTGCATTATATTCCTGTCCATATGCAGCCCTATTATAAGAACCTAGGTTTTGCAGAAGGCGATTTTCCTGAGGCAGAACAATATTACCGTGAAGTAATAAGTTTGCCAATGTATTATAGTTTGACAGTTGATGAGCAGAAATTCGTGATTGAAAAACTAAGTGAGATTTTGCAATGAAAAAAGTTATTGTTATTCAGGCAAGAATGACTTCAACAAGATTGCCGGGAAAAATTTTAAAACCTGTTTTGGGTAAACCTCTTTTAGAATATCAACTGGAGCGTCTGAAAAGAGTACCCTTGGCGGATGAAATAGTTGTTGCTACTACGCTAAATGCTACTGATCAACCTGTTGTAGAACTCTGTAAGGAATTAGGCATTTCCTGCCTGCAAGGGTCGGAAAATGATGTTCTGGCCAGGTATCACCAGGCTTATAAGGCATTTCAAGCAGATGTTGTTCTGCGAATTACCTCGGATTGCCCATTGATTGACCCACAAGTAGTTGGTAAGGTGCTAAGCTTTTATTTAGAGAACTACGGAACATATGATTACGTTTCCAATTGTTTAGACAGAACCTATCCACGGGGAATGGATACGGAAGTATTTTCCGGTATGTTGCTGCAGGAAATATTTGACCAGGCGGCTGAACCATTGGAACGGGAGCATGTAACTGCACATATTTACCGTCATCCCGAACGATATAAGCTAGCGAATGTGGCTTATCATCATAATGAGAGCCATCATCGCTGGACTGTTGATACTCCCGAAGATTTTGAAATTATTCGGCGGATTATTGAGGCTTTATATCCTGTTAAACCGCAATTTACAATGGAAGATGTACTTCAGTTATTAGAGAAACATGCCGACTGGAGCGCACTTAATTCTCATATTGAACAAAAGAAGCTAGGACAATGAATATCCTTTTTCGCGCTGATGCATCAATAACGTTAGGCACAGGCCATATCATGCGTTGCTTAACCTTAGCCCGGGAACTTAAAGATGGGGGAGCCCATGTTAGTTTTGTCACTCGTGAGGGCCAGGGGAACTTATGCGATTATATTCAGAAAAATGGTTTTACTGTATTACGCCTGCCACAAAGCATAGTATGGAATCAAGCAGTGGATGCCCAGGAAACCATCAATATCTTAAAAGAATTCCAAGAAGTTCACTGGCTATTTGTGGACCATTACTCGTTGGATAAGAATTGGGAAATGCAAATTAAACCCTATGTAAGGAATATAGGTATTATTGACGATCTGGCAGATCGTTCGCATCATTGTAATTTGCTACTTGATCAGAATTTCTATCTTGATCTGGATAACCGTTACAAGCAACTAGTACCAGCAGAGTGTAAGTTATTTCTAGGACCTCAGTTTGCATTGCTGAGGGAACAGTTTAAAAAAGTAGCATTACGTGAACGCAGTGGTGAGTTGCAGAGAGTTCTAGTCTTCTATGGAGGAACTGATCCGACAAATGAAACTACCAAGGCTTTACTAGCTTTATCCAATTGCAATAATTTACAAATAGATGTAATTGTCGGGTCTGGTAATCCTTTTAAAACAGATATTCAGGAGATTTGTGATATTCATTCCAATATGAATTTTTATTGTCAGGTTGAGAATATTGCTAAGTTTATGAATAACGCTGATTTGGCATTAGGGGCTGTTGGAACGGCGACATGGGAACGTTGTTATCTGGGGCTGCCCTCAGTCGTTACCGTTATCGCCGATAATCAATGCAAAATTGCGGCAGACCTAGCAAAAATGCAGGCTCTTGTTAACCTGGGCTGGTACGCAGAAGTGACTGTAGCTGTGCTTTATGATACAATTAGTACTTTTCAGCATAAGTCTTCGCTGCTTCGCCATTTGAGTGAGCAGGCTGTAAAGTTGATGGGACGGCAAAGGTACCGGCAGGATAATTTGCTTGTGGAGTATATTTTAGATCACTGATTATTACAACAAGAAATTAATAAAAAGAACTAGGTACTGAGATAGCAAAATCTTAGTACCTACATTTCAGGTTATTCGAATGCTCCAATTAGGTATGAATCCACTTTGTGTAACGGCAATGACGTGCCATCTTTCCGATATAGGAAGACGTAATATTGAAAATGTTAAGCAGTTAGGGGTAGACTATGTTGAAATTACACCTAATCCCATAGTACGCAGAGAAATGAACCGTATAGAGTTCTATCGTTAATTATGAGAATCTGGATAACTTGCAGACAAGTATTCATGAATACTTTAAATATCTGAAGTTCGGATTCGGACGTGCGACAGACCATGCATGGGCTGCATGGTCGTCGGCCGTTTCACAAATAAAAAAATATTTATGACTGATAACAAAGGCAATTTTGTGAGAGATAAGCAGGGTAATTTGATAAAATGTCAGTATCCTGAGTAAAAAATGTTAGTTAGAGGCGCATATGAGTGTTATAATTATTGATTATGGGATGAGTAATCTTGGTTCGATTCGTCGTGCCGCTGAAGAGTGTGGAGCAAGCGTTTACGTTTCTGATGATCCGAATAGCTTGTCAGAAGCCACTCACATTATACTTCCCGGAGTAGGATCTTTTGCTGAAGCAATTGTTAATCTTGAGAAAATGAATTGGTGGCCTGCCATTGAGAATGCTATACTAAGTGACAAAACTCCTCTTTTAGGTATTTGTTTGGGAATGTAGCTGTTGGCAAGCCTTGGCCATGAGAATGGTAAAAGCGCAGGATTGGGTCTAATCCCGGGCGAAATTCATAAATTAGTGCCTAACCATAAGGACGAACGGATTCCCCATATGGGCTGGAACGAAGGGCATCAGCAGTGGCAGCAGCAAGTGTTTTTCACTTTACCGAACAAACACCATTAGAAGCAAAACGATATTTAGCAGGTCAGGGAATTCCGGTTCGCAATATAAATGTAAAATACTAGGAGAAACGTATGGTTAAACGGGAAGACGTAAATTTACGGTTCCTACGCCAGGAGGATTTAGGACGTGTACTTCTATGGCGAAATTCAGAAAGAATTCGCTCTAATATGTTTACGGATAGCATTATTACAATGAGTGAACATGCTGCCTGGTTCAACCGGGTACAGGATAGCGCGCGCAGTAAGCACCTTATTTATGAATATAGAGGAAATGCCGCAGGAGTTGTAAATGTAGCCGATATCGATAAAGTCAATTTAAAGTGTTATTGGGGATTTTATATTGGCGAAGATTCTCTTCCAAAGGGGCATGGCTTAGCTATGGGTTGCCTAGCATTGCGGTATATATTTTATGAGTTAGGAATTCGTAAACTGTGCAGTGAGGCTTTTGCTTTTAATCAGGCCAGTATAAATTACCATAAAAAATTAGGCTTTTTAGAAGAGGGTATTTTCAAAAAGCACATTTATAAAAACGAAAAATATGAAGACGTAGTATGTTTAGCTGCTTTTAAAGAAACATGGGATGTTCATGCCTTAACAAACTTATGCTTTGGCGGTGATAAGACAAATGACTGAAATTCAAATAGGAAATCGCAAGATCGGCGAGGGTAACAAGCCCTTTATTATTGCTGAAATGTCCGGTAATCACAATCAATCGCTTGACCGGGCTTTGCAGATTATTGAAGCAGCAGCTAAGGCCGGGGCTGATGCTCTGAAAATTCAAACCTATACAGCGGAAACGATGACGCTCGATCTGGATGAAGGTGAGTTTCATATTGCAGACTCAGCAAGTTT
>Ga0366772_1126_pt1 | contig 10797 bp, 14 predicted proteins | sample BONcelN113001C11_FD_207089 | JGI IMG/M metagenome (GOLD analysis project Ga0366772, IMG submission 207089) | Enriched cells from coal bed in the Powder River Basin, Montana, United States - BONCAT cells N11 rep2 HSBNCT.N11.300.1.C11 ...
GCTTTGGTGCACCCCGCAGGGGAGCTAATCACCACCAACGGCGATAAGCCCGTTCCCCATTCCCACTGCCGACAAGCTCAGGCCGTCGAGAAGGCTCCAGATGCTAGGCGCCGGCCATGTCGAAACCGGAGGCGTACGTGTGTACGTTGAGGATTTCGACATGGCCGGCAACAACGCAGATGGTGTCTTATCGACGGCCGTCTCTCCACCGCAGATGGGGCCTTATCGGCGGCCGCCTCTACTTCGTGCCGAAGATGCGGTCTCCAGCATCCCCCAACCCCGGCACAATATACCCGTGGTCATTAAGCCGCTCATCAACTGAGGCGGTATATACTTCCACATCAGGATGCTGCTCATTAACCAAATGAATTCCTTCGGGAGCCGCTACCAAGCACATGAGTTTAATGTTTTTGGCGCCTTTTTGCTTGAGCAGCGTGATGGTTGCTACTGACGAACCACCAGTAGCCAGCATGGGATCAATAACGACAAAATCCCGTTCTGCCACGTCGGTCGGAAGTTTACAATAATATTCAACTGGCTTTAAAGTCTGCGGATCGCGATACACGCCTACATGACCAACTTTAGCAGCAGGAATGAGGCGCAGAAAACCGCTTACCATACCCAGACCAGCCCGCAGAATAGGCACAACTCCGATTTTTTTACCTGACAGCGTTTTGCATTTGCATTTGGCAACAGGCGTTTCAATTTCAATTTCTTCTAACGGCAAATCGCGGGTTAACTCATAGCCCATCAGCATAGCTACTTCTTCGAGCAATTCGCGGAATTCTTTCGGACCGGTACTTTTGTCACGAATCAGGGTTAGTTTATGTTGGATCAGAGGATGATTAATAACTTTTACTTGCATGCTCTTCCACTCCCATACTTATGTAATTAACTATACTAATCAGCGTACAAAGGAAAGCGCTGACTTAATTCGCCAACAAGCGAAATCGCTCTGGCCTTAGCTTCAGCATCGTGAGGATTTTTAAGAGTAAGTGAAATAATTTCACCGATAAGCAGCATCTCCGCTTCTTTCATTCCACGGGAAGTGACGGCTGGCGTGCCAATACGAACTCCGCTGGTAACAAAGGGGCTGGCAGTATCAAAAGGAATGGTGTTCTTATTGACGGTAACGCCAACTTCATCCAAGATCTTTTCCGCTTCTTTGCCGGTCAAATTCTGCCCCCGTACGTCAATTAGCAATAAATGATTATCGGTGCCTCCCGAGACAAGCGTAAATTCCTCGCCCAGTAATTTACCGGCAAGAGTCTTAGCATTTTTTATAATTTGCTCCTGATACAGCTTAAATTCCTCACTCATGGCTTCCTTGAGTGCTACTGCTTTAGCCGCAATAATATGCATCAGCGGACCACCCTGAATACCGGGGAAAATTGCTTTATCAATTGCTTTGGCATACTCGGCCTTGCAAAGAATAAGACCGCCTCTGGGGCCGCGCAGTGTCTTATGCGTAGTTGTAGTAACAATATCAGCATAAGGAACAGGACTAGGATGAAGCCCGGCAGCAACCAGTCCGGCAATATGAGCCATATCTACCATAAAGAGCGCTCCTGCTTCATGAGCAATAGCGGCCATTTTTTCAAAGTCAATAATCCGCGGATAGGCACTTGCACCGGCTACCAGCATTTTAGGCCTTTTTTCCAGTGCTATTGCCCGCACCTCATCATAGTCAATACGCTGATTCTTTTCATCTACTCCATAGGCGACAATATTAAAATATTTACCCGAAATATTCACCGGACTGCCATGAGTCAAGTGGCCACCGTGGGATAAATTCATACCCATTATGGTATCACCCGGCTGGAGCAAGGCAAAGTACACGGCTGTATTCGCCTGCGCACCCGAGTGAGGTTGAACATTGGCATGATCAGCACCGAAAATGGCCTTTGCCCTTTCAATAGCCAAACGTTCAACAATATCAACATATTCGCAGCCGCCGTAATAGCGATTTCCCGGATACCCTTCGGCGTATTTATTGGTTAAGACTGATCCCTGGGCTTCCATAACGGCTTTACTAACGAAGTTCTCTGAGGCGATAAGTTCGAGCTTGTTTTGCTGACGACCTTTTTCCAACGCAATGGCCTGAGCCACTTCTGGATCAAATGCGGCTATTGTGCTCACTTTTTTCTCTCCTTCCATTATGCAAGACCTACTGTCATTCATATACTGCTCTATTTCCACCAATCAATTTCGGGCGGGTGCGAGCAGCTGTCAGACAAGCCTGTCCAATATAGCTTTGTGTTAAGCGAATGGGAACAGCAACTTTTTTCAGATGCATTCCAATCAGCGTATTGCCAATGTCCAATCCGGCATGAGCTGCAATTTCTTCTACCACAACAGGATCAGCAAAATGATGCATCGCCCGGGCAGCAAGGGCACCGCCAGCTTTCGGCACCGGCACTACCGACACTTCTTCCAAACGGTAATCGATACTGGTCTGTCGTTCAACAACTAAGGCACGGTTTAAGTGTTCACAGCATTGAATGGCAAGTCGTACCTGATGCTCTTCACATACTTCAACCAAAGCGGAAAACAGCGTATGGGCAACTTCTGCCGAGCCGCCGGAACCGATTTTCTTACCTTGCACTTCGCTGGTACTGCAGCCGACAACTAAAATCTGACCGGGCTTCAATGCGGCTGCGGTAACCAACTCTTTGACAGCAGCTCGTGTCTGTTCATCAAGTTCTGTTAAATCGAGCGCATCCATGAAATCACCTACTTAGCAGATTTGAACGGATCTGTTATTCCATTTCGCTGATCAGTTTCACGCGGTTGGCATGCCGCCCTCCGGCAAATTCACTGGACAGCCACTTTTGCACAATAGCCAGAGCCAGGCCTGGTCCAATGACCCTCTCTCCCATGGTTAAAATGTTGGCATCATTATGCTCGCGCGACATTTGGGCAGAAAAGACATCATGGCATAGGGCTGCCCGAATCCCTTTCACCTTATTGGCGGCAATACTGACACCAATGCCTGTCCCACATATAATAATTCCCCGCTCATATTCTCCGGCTGCCACAGCAGTGGCTACACTTTGGGAAATACAGGGGTAGTCTACGGAATCGGTAGAATAAGTGCCGAAATCACGAAAGGCAATACCTTGTTCCTCTAAAAAAGCAATTACTTCTTTTTTAAGGCGAAAGCCGCCGTGATCGCTGCCAATAGCTATTGTCACAAAGAAACCCTCCCTTTGCATATTCGAAATTGGTTTCGACTTTTATCAGCTATCTCCTGCTAAAAGGAGGATTTTTTCCCATGCAATATCAATCAATTTTTCAATCTGCTCAGCACATAGGCGATACACCTCGGTATCACCGCCAAAAGGGTCGTCCACATCACCGGCATAACCAGTGAATTCAGCCAAGGTATATACCTTGCGATTAGCCGTTGGCAGCATTTTAAGAACAGCCCGTTTGTGCGATCCGGTCATCGTCAAAATGAGGTCGGCTGCTTCAATATACTCTGGTAACAACTGACATGAAGCATGGCCGGTAATATCAATTCTCCGCATTGACATGGCCATCATCGCACCATAGGATGCAGGAAAAGCCCCTCCACCGGCTAGTCCTGCTGACAATATTTTAATTTGATCCGTTTTGCCAGCCTTGTGCACTTTGGCTGCAAGTAACGCTTCTGCCATGGGGCTGCGGCATGTATTACCGGTACAAACAACAAGAATGCGCAGCATTTTCTATTAATCTCTCCTTTTAGTATGTCCTATTTGTTTATACAAAAATAAAATGAACTTGTCCCAGCCTGGCTGTTACTTTTCATAATACCACTTGGCTGCTATCGTTAAGCTTAACGACACCGAGAAGGGTTAAGCTACAAACTGCCCAGTCCTGAATGCGAGTTCCCCCGCTTGTTCAGGCATCAGCAAAAATTTGACCTACCCTTCTGCATCCCCCTCCCCTATCACCGGGCGTCAGACAAGAGCCGTCCAAAGAAGGTGAGCGCCTAATCCCAGTAACACCAGACCACCCATCAGTTCTGCTCTTGATCCAAAACAGCGGCTTACCCGCCGCCCAACAATCAAACCGGCAATTGCAATAACAAAGATAACCGCACCTAAAATAAAACTCAACTTTAAGAGGTCCACATCCAGCATTCCCAGGCTAAAACCGGCTGCCAATGCATCAATACTAACGCTGGTTGCCAGCATAACCAGGGTAAGTCCTTTCAAAGGGTGTCCCCCAGTGGTATCCAATTCATCACAGGTTAGGTTTTCTTTAATCATATGAATACCGAGGCCTGCTAAAACCAAAGCCCCTAAAGCACTTGCCCAGTCTTGCACCGCAGCTACCGGCCAGTCAATATGATAAGTGCCGACATGCTCCACCATATGGCCCAACCAGTGTCCGGCATGGTATCCAGCAAGAATCATTACAATATGAAATACGGCAAAAACAATAGCTGAGCGTAAAATGATCCGTAACCGGACACGATTCATGCCAATCGGCACTGCCACTGAAAATAAATCTGTTCCTAATGCTGCACTAAGCACAATTAACTCTAGAGTACTCAATATCCGCCACCTCCGTCTCGGTAATATATATGAAAAGGAGGAAGGCGGTAGTATTAAACGTGCAAAATTCTGTATCCTGCAGCTTTACGCAAACGGTTCATAACAGCTAACCCTAAGCCACTCTCACTTATACCTTCGGCATAAATAACGTCAACCTTATTTTGATCAAAAGAGAGCAAGGCATTATACAAATTGACTGCAATTTGCCCGGCATCGCCGCGGTGGCCATATATGGCAAGCTGAACTCCGGGAGGCAAAAGGGCAGCTGTTTCAGCAGAAACAACCGCACCAATCCGCTTGCCTTGTCCAACAGCCTGCAGCACCTTTTCGGTCAGAGCTGCCGCAACTGCAGCTCCGTCTCCTTGAAGCAGCGTCATTGGCGCAGCCGGTGCATAGTGAGTATATTTCATTCCCGGCGCCTTTGGAACAAGCTGTGCCTGTTCGAGCGCAGGATCAATTTCTACTTCGCCCAGTGTTTCCATTAGCATTTCCAGTGTTATACCGCCGGGGCGAAGCAGCGTAGGAACCGGCGTAGTACAGTCAACCACTGTCGATTCTACACCAATATCGCATGGCCCTCCGTCAAGGACGGCATCAACTCTCCCTGCCAAATCGGCAAATACGGCCTGAGCTGTCGTAGGACTGGGACGACCGGAAAGGTTAGCACTGGGAGCAGCGATAGGCAAGCCCGTTAGCCGGATAAGTTCGCGGGCAATGACAGAATCAGGCAAGCGAATGGCGACCGTATTCAACCCCCCCGTCACTTGATCAGGAACAACCGACTTTCTTTCCATCACGATGGTCAACGGACCGGGCCAGTAGCGCTCCATCAGCGCCCAGGCATTGGCTGGTATAGTTTGTACCAACTGCAAAACCTCATTAGCCTCTGCTATATGTAAAATAAGCGGATTATCGGACGGTCGTCCTTTGGCTTGAAAAATTTTGGCTACCGCCTGAGCCTCCAGGCCATTAGCTCCCAGTCCATAGACCGTTTCGGTAGGAAATGCCACTAAACCGCCGCTGACTAGAATTCGCGCCGCCTGAGTCAATATAGCTTTGTCAGGTTGATGCTTATCTACCTTAAAATACTGTGTTTGTATCGACATGGTGCCTCCTGAAGTAAAATTCAAGGCGCTCTGAGTACTAGCACACGCTCAACGCCACTATAGTCTTTAATAACAGCCTCGACGGTAAATATACCGTCCTGTTTAGCCAGTGCCGCTACCGCTTCAGCCTGATTAATACCCACTTCCAGCGCCACAAAGCCGCCAGGATTAACATACCCTGGCGCTTGACTTATAATGCGACGATAAAAGTTCAGGCCATCTTGTCCACCTGCCAGTGCACCATAGGGTTCACGCCGCACCTCCGGCTCCAATCCGTCAATATCCTTATCGGGAATGTAAGGAGGGTTAGAAACGATAGCGTCAAACTGTTGCCCGGACACTGGTCCAAAAACATCGCCCTCCATCAGTTGGAGCCGATCATGAACATGATGGGTTGCTGCATTTTTCCCGGTCATGGCCAGCGCAGGTACCGACAAATCAATGCCAATTCCGCAAGCATCGGGCAACTTGGCTAACAAGCTGATAATAATAGCTCCGCTGCCTGTACCAATATCCAAAACAAGAGGCTTGTCTTTCTCTTTTAGTCGCTCCAGCACAGCTTCCACTAACACTTCGGTGTCAGGTCGAGGTATAAGGACATCGGGGGTAACAGCAAAATCAAGTCCCATAAATTCTTTGCGACCTGTGATATAAGCGACTGGAATGCGCTGGGCCCGTTGCTTGACCATTTTACGGTAGTCTGTCAGTTCTTGTTCATCCAAAGGGCGATCAAAGTGCACATACAAATAGAGCCGATCTTTCCCCAGTATATGGGAAAGCAGCACTTCTGCGTCAAGACGCGGACTTTCCACGCCTTTTTCACAAAAATACTGCCCCGTCCATTTTAAAATACTGCCAACTGTCCACTGTTCTATTTTTTCGCTCATGATTATTTCGACTCAGCCTCTTTTAGACGCTCACTGTGAGCAGCAGCAATCAAACCGTTGATCAACTCATCGAGATCGCCATTTAAAACAAAATCCAGTTTATGCAGTGTCAAACCAATACGGTGATCGGTCACCCGGCCTTGGGGGAAGTTATAAGTACGAATACGCTCGCTTCTGTCACCGGTACCTACCTGACTTTTGCGGTTTTGCGCCACTTCGTCATGCTGCTTTTGCTCAGCCGCTTCCAATAGTTTCGCCCGCAGCACCCGCATCGCTTTATCCCGATTTTTTAATTGGGATTTTTCATCTTGGCACTGTACGACAATGCCACTAGGTATGTGGGTAATGCGCACTGCCGATTCGGTCTTATTAACGTGCTGGCCACCGGCGCCGCTGGCACAATAGGTGTCAATACGCAAATCATTGTTGCTTACTTCAATGTCTACATCTTCTGCTTCAGGTAAAACAGCTACCGTCACCGTCGAGGTATGGATACGTCCGCTCGCTTCCGTGGCAGGAACCCGCTGAACGCGATGAACACCGCTCTCAAATTTCAATTTAGAATAAGCGCCGTCACCTTGAATGGAAAAAACAACTTCTTTAAAGCCACCCAGATCAGGGGCATTAGCGTCAAGAAGTTCTGTTCGCCAGCCTTGATTCTCAGCATACCGGGTATACATACGAAATAGGTCACCGGCAAATAGCGCCGCTTCATCACCGCCTGCACCGCCACGAATTTCAACAATAACATTTTTGTCATCATTCGGATCTTTGGGCAGCAGGAGAATATGCAGCTGAGCTTCCAACTGTTCAGCTTTTGCTTTTAACTCATTTAACTCTAGCTGGACCATGTCGTGAAACTCATCATCCAACTTGTCTTTTAACATTTCCAGTGCATCGGTAATGCCCTGCCGCACCTCTTTATACTGCCTAAAAACAGTAACAAGGCCGGTTAGCTTAGAATGAGCCTTGGTATGTTTCTGCCACTCGGTCTGATTGGCAATAATGTCAGGGTCACTAATTAATTGTTCAAGTTCGAAATACTTATCTTCCAAAGCTTGCAGTTTGTCAAGCACGTACAGTCACCTCATGCCGACCGGCGAGAAGCGTCGGCTAGCGTTATTCCCGCCACCGGCGCTTTCGTCAGCCTATGCTTTATATATTTTCAGGTTTTACAGCTTCCAGAGCTTTAATTGCCACTTCAATCTGGTCATCACTAGGTTCACGGGTAGTCATTTTTTGCAGCCACAGGCCTGGCGTTATGGCGCAAGCCACCCATCGTAACTGGCTTCGTCCGGCAAAACGGATGATTTCATAGGATACGCCGGCAATCAGCGGCAGTAAAACGATACGCGATACAATCCTGAGCCACAGATCCGGCCATCCTAAAAAGGCAAATACGACAATACTGACCAACATAACAATCAGCATAAAGTTAGTGCCGCACCGGGGATGAAGAGTGGAAAAGGTACGAATATGCTCTACATCCAAGGGAACTCCGGCCTCATAAGCATGAATCGTCTTATGCTCAGCACCATGATATTGAAAAACACGCTGAATATCTTTCATCATCGATATGGCGCCAATATATGCTAAAAAAATGACTAACCGCAAAATGCCTTCAAGCGTATTTAAAATACGGGCATCATCGGTAGCACTGTGCAGAAATTTGGCTGCATAGGTGGGAATGATGACAAACAGTCCAATTGCCATAGCTAAGGAAAATACCATAGTCATGGCAATTTCCTTGTTTGATAATTCTTCCCCTTCTTCACCTGCCGCCTGGGCGGAAAAGGACAGTGCCTTCATGCCGTAGATCAGTGCCTCTGCTAGCGAAACTACACCGCGAATCATCGGTTTCTTCAGGATTGGATAGGTATCGGAAATGGATTTTAACTCTTCTTTTCTTACTGTAATATTTCCTGAGGGCTCACGAACAGCAGTGGCGATATAGCCGGGTCCACGCATCATGACGCCTTCAATGACGGCTTGACCGCCAACATATACTTTCTTTTGGGAATCCACGGCTTCTCTCCTCTCATCATGCAAACATGCCTAAGGCTATATACAAATACAGCAGAGCATCTCTGCTCTGCTGCCCAATTAGCCTTCTTGGCCGTAACGCTTATTGAATTGTTCAATCCGGCCGCGGGCTTTAGCGGCGCGCTGCTGACCAGTAAAGAACGGATGGCACTTGGAGCAAACATCAATGCGCAGATCCTTTTTAACGGAACCGGTCATGAAGCTATTGCCACAGCCGCAGGTTACTTTGGCTTCACCATAATTAGGATGAATTTTTTCTTTCATTTATCTTGCACCTCACTTTTTGCCACTTAACTTTTGCCAGGTAATTATACCATATAGAGACAGGCCTTTGCAACAGCAACGCATTATTTTTCCTTATCTATTTTGATATACCGTAAAGCTGCCAAGATCCACTTGGGGAAAAACCTGCGCCAAATGCTGCAGGAAGGGACGTACCCCGATAGGTACCGCTCTCGCAGCAGGCATAACTGCTAATAACCAATCGGGATCGAGATTCAAATTGCGCAGTTGAATCATATCAATTCCGGTACTGCCAATAAACTCTGTCCACGCGGCAATTTCTTCCGGACGGTCATTCAACCCGGGAAAAAGCAGCATATTAAGCGATACATATACGCCCTTTTCTTTTGCGTAATGAATAGAGCGGCGAACATCATCCAAGCTGTAGCTGGTACGGTAATAAGCCTGATATGTCTCAGGAATGGCGCTAATGATACTTACCCGCATACTGTTCAGGCCGGCGTCGACAATTTGCCTTATGCCATCAGTATAACCCGCATTCGTATTTATATTGATAATCCCCTGGCCAGTGGCAGCTCTGATCAAATTAATACCGGCGGCAATGGTGGAGGCTGCCAGCGATGGCTCGCCTTCGCAGCCTTGTCCGAAGCTGATAATCGGATCAGGAGCGTTGGACAGATGATATATCCCCAGCTCAGCGATCTCCTGTGCCGTAGGCGTAAACACAATACGGCTTTGGGGAGATGGACAGCATTCGGCCGGCTGGAGGGATATACAGCCTAAACAGTTAGCGTTACACGACGGGGAGGTCGGAATACCGCATTCCCATCGCCGGTAAAACAGATTTTGTGCAGTACAGCAATGCCACTCTAGTGAACAATTGGCCAAATGCTCAACAAGGCGGTTAGGACCCAACTCGCGCTTTACCTGATCAACTTTTTTGGGTAGTGCCGGTGTATTATACTTGTTAGGATGCCATTTGGCATTATCACTTGTCGGGATGGCAGCCACCATAATCTGATCTTTATAAAGAGCCGCCGCTGTATAGCCGAAAAGCGGCAGTAACGGTGCCTCATTCTGCTTAACAAAGGCCGGTAAATGAGTGCGGGTAAAACCGACTGGCAACATAGCAGCCACCGCTAATAAGGATGAAGCCAGCGGCTCTGTTTTTCCTTTTTTCTCCATAAGAGCAGTACGGCCCGGCAGGTACATTAACTCTGCCCCCTCAGGCAGGGGGATCATGTCGTGTACATTTAATTTTACGATTTTATCGCCCACCTTGCCTACGGCCTGATAACCGGGAGCATCATATATCTCGCCTTGCGAATCGGCATATAAAGCAGTTAACATCCATTCACCTTCTTTGGGGTTAGCCTTTATTTATTAAATAAATTCATAGTCTTAGTGAGGCCTACTTTTATAATACTTTCCACTGCATCAGCAGCTTTAGTAATGGCTTGCTCCATAAGCGGCTCTTCTGCTGCCGTGAAGCGGCTAAGTACATAATCGGCCACTTCCCAGCCCTCAGGCGGCCGGCCGATGCCTAAGCGTACGCGGGCAAAGCTGTCTTTATTCAAATGAGTAAGCAGTGATTCAATACCACGATGTCCGCCTGAACCGCCTTTCATCCGGAGCCTTAGACGGCCAACCGGTAAATCAAGATCGTCAAAGACGACAATAATATCTTCACTGGCAACTTTATAAAAACGAGCGAGCTCCCCCACTGCCGTACCGCTAAGATTCATATATGTCTGCGGTTTAACAAGCAGCAGCACCTGCTCTAACCCCCGATATTCGGCGACCTGAGCGTTATATTTGTTTTTCCAGCCTTGACACTTCCAGCGCTGGGCCAGCTCGTCCACTACCAGGAATCCGGCATTATGACGGGTTGCACTATATTCCTTACCTGGATTACCCAGGCCGACAATGATTTTCATTTAATCCTCCTGTTTACTGACAATATCGTTCACGGTA
>Ga0366772_1127_pt1 | contig 10665 bp, 10 predicted proteins | sample BONcelN113001C11_FD_207089 | JGI IMG/M metagenome (GOLD analysis project Ga0366772, IMG submission 207089) | Enriched cells from coal bed in the Powder River Basin, Montana, United States - BONCAT cells N11 rep2 HSBNCT.N11.300.1.C11 ...
CTCAGGCCACCCAATGGGGCTTATGATAATAAAGTGATTAGTGTCTCACAACGCCTTGGCTACAAAGTAATTCAATGGAGCGTTGATTCCCTGGACTGGAAAAGACCAGGCCCTCAAGCCGTTATCAACAATGTTCTTAATGGCCTTAGCAATGGTCATGGCGCTAAACCAGGAGATATTATTCTGTTCCACGCCTCAGACTCTGCTCCAGACACGATTAAGGCTCTACCGGTAGTGATTGACCGACTTAAAGACAAGAATTTTTCTTTAGTTCCAGTAGGGCAATTGTTAAAGAGTGCAAAAGTAACCTGGCCTCCGGAAAGCAATTTAGAAACAGAGAACAAAACGCAAAATAAAGAAGTGCAAACAGCACCTTAATCCAGATAGCCTTTATAAGTCAGCTAGCTCAACTTACTCAAAACCGGATCAATTTCGATTCGTTCTTTGGCCTGAGCTAAAGCGTTTTCCGCATCGCCTCTGACCCAATCAGGTAACCCAAGCATTAATGCATTTTTCAGCCTCTCAGACGCTCCCTTGAAATCTCCCTGAGCATAGAGATCATTCCCCGTAAGATATGATATCAGCGCTTCGCCATTTTTCTGCTCCGCCAATTGAGCCACAATTTCCTCATACATACGGCGCTCCCCAACCGTAAGGGAAAGGAGTGCTTTTTTCGTTAGCATCAATTCTGTACGACTTGAATTGCCGGGCGAATTCTTTAGCAGTTCGCTTAATTCCAAAGCCCTTCCCCATTGACCCTTTACTAAAGCAAGATCCCATTCCATTTCGATAACCAGGGGATGCTGTGCCGCCATCTTTTGGGCCAACGTCCAGGCTGCTCGAGCTCCTTCATAATTATTAACTGCCATTTCCAACCGAGATAAAGTAATAGCTTTTAAGACTCTTTCTTCTAAATTTAGATCAGAATCTGCGGCCAGTTCAAGCTTCTTCTTAGCATTCGAATAATCCCCAGTCTTAGTCTGGATTAACGCTTCCGCTAAAGCATGATAAGATTCTGACTCAAGTCCCACAAGATCGGCCTGAGCCTTATCTCCTTCTCCCATCAAGAGGTGAGCCTGCAATAGCCAAAACTGATGCTTATCATCACCAAAGGCTTGAAGTCGCTCCTCCAAGCCATCATATTCACCTTGACTTAACTTCAGCCAGAGCTCACCATCTCTGATCAGAGGAAGGTGTTTTAGCCACCCGGCATGTTCATCGAACCAGGCCAGTTCTGTAGTAAGCGCCTCAACATCATAGCTATCAAGTGAGCTTCGTACACCTTTAATATGTTCAAACACCGGAAATAGACTAATTGAAATTAGAATGGCAATGGTCATAATCCCCAAGATGAAGACTCTGCCTAATCTTAATTTACGTTTTTTTACCCGGGGGTGATTTTTTCTTGTTTTCATCTCTTTCTCCACACTTTTCCTACGCGATTAATGGCCTTTCCACCCTGAAAACCCTTCACCCACAACTTCCGGAACATCAGAGATTGTTAAAAATGCCTTAGGATCTTGCTTATGGATAATCTCTTTAATCTGCGACATCTCTGTACGGTTAATTACACAATACACCACTTGCTTAAACTCTCCGGAATAACCCCCAATAGCATTAAAAAGGGTTACTCCCCTGCCCAACTTTTCCATAATTTCCTGTGAGATCGCCGTAGGCTGAGACGTCACCACAAGTACACTTTTTGAATAATTCCAACCTTCCTGAACAAGGTCTATGACTTTTGTGGCAATAAACATATAAATCATAGCATACATCGCTATTTCAGGTGTCATGAGAATTGCGGCGGCAACAAATATAATAGCGTCAATCCCCATCAAAATCTGCCCAACGCTGAATGATGTGGTCCGGCTGAAAAAAACGGCAAGAATATCCGTACCGCCCAAGGATCCTCTGCTTCGAAATATTATTCCCATGCCAATCCCAGAGAGAACTCCGCCAAAAATTGCAGCCAGCAGTGCATCATTTGTTACAACCGGTACGCCAGTGCTTAAACTTAAAGCGATTGACAGAGCACCGACCCCAATTACACTATAAATCAAAAAGGAGCGCCCAACCATCTTCCAACCTAGGATAAATAAAGGGACATTCAGCAGCAAAACAGTCCAGCTGATTGACCAATGAAATAGATAGTGCAATAGAATAGCAATTCCGGTTATTCCACCGTCCGCAATTCTATTTGGAACGATAAGTGAATTGATGCTTATCGCGACAATTACTGCCCCAATTATGATTCCAGTCACTCTTTGTAGATGAATCCAAGGCATTTTAGCCACAAGCTTTTTGAACTTCAAAAGGATCACTTCCAGTCTGAAATCAGTTTCACCTTTAATTTGAAATAATTCTTCAAACTTTAGTCCTAACAAATACTTCATTATTTATTTAGCGAATCCCCTAATAAATTATACTCTCTCAAGGATTTTATTGACAACTCAGATCAATACCATCCACAAATTACCTGAATATTAGTTTTATCATAGGGTAAATTAGAATTAGTGATTTACCATCACTACACAGCCCCACTTAAAGTGCCTCAATACTTAAATTAAAAGACAACTAGGGAGGTAATCAAACATGGCAAAGTACAATTTACCAGTAGACAAAAACACTATCGCATCTGAACTCGGAGTTCAGCTCGGTGCTGAACGTACAGCCCGTCAAAACGGTTCTGTAGGTGGAGAAATGGTTCGTCGTACATTTGCAAGCTTCGGCGGAAAAAGCTAATTCTCATCTGCCATAGCTCGAAAGGCCAGCATTTGCTGGCCTTTCGCCATATATTGGGCTTCAGTCCTAATACATATAAGACTAACGACTTATATCCTCATCTTCCTCTTTCGATTAAAATAATATAAAAACTGAGAGGAAGATGAGGTAATGGATATTAAAATAAGCAAAGCAGGCACACTCCAGACCGCTCAACTTATGTCTGAGAAAATTTATCCTTCAGTTGTTGGCGAGTGTATCACAAGAAAAATGACTCCCGAGGAATGGGAAAAATACGGACCTATAAAGCCCCCCAAAAAAGATAAAATGATAAGAGCAAAATCATTTTAATAAATTTAAATCCGGCTGCATAATGCTAAAGCCGGATTTTTCATTTCAATAATCAATCTAGATAAGCAAATTCACGCTAATACAATCTAAAAAATTAAAAACCCGCAAAACCTTGCGAGTAAAAAACATAAATGGTGCGCCCGGCAGGATTTGAACCTGCGACCTGCGGCCTCGGAAACCGTCACTCTATCCCCTGAGCTACGAGCGCTTGAATTCAATTGCTCTATTACTTTACTAAAACCACCTGAGTTTGTCAAGCTAAACCTAATAAACTTAATAATCCCTCATCCTACGGAAATATGTTCTAAAACTGTTTGATAGATTTCCTCATGGATTTCTTCGATTGTTTTCAGCTTTTGCTCATGAGAAATGCAGGAAATATTGATCCAATTCTCGCGGACTCGCACTCGCTGGGCGTTTTTATATGACTGATTTAAAAATTCCAGGTCTTTCTCATGGATGTCCTGACCAGAAACAGAAGATTTGTCGGCCCTTCCTGCAATAAAACGGATGCTGTACTCCGGCGGCATATTCAGGTAGATTATCAGATCAGGCTCAGGCAACCCAATTTGACGATACTCAAATTCCTTCAGCCAATCTATATAGCTCTCCCACTCTTGATTATCTTTAAGCTTTACTGCCTGATGAATCATGTTAGAAGTTACATAGCGATCTGCAAGCACAATCCCGCCCTGGCGATAAAATGCTTCCCATAATGTTTTATAGGAGGCAAAACGGTCAACGGCATAAAACGTGGATGCAGCATAAGGATTGACAGAATTGGGATCCTTACCAAACTCCCCGCCTAGATACATTTTAACCAGCGCCGAGGAAGGGCTCGAGTAATTGGGAAACTCAACCTTCATGGTCTGGAATCCTTCTTGACTGAGGCGGCTCCAGAGTTTCCTGGTTTGTGTCGCCTTACCGCTCCCGTCTCCGCCTTCAATTATGATGAGCTTTCCCATGTTCTCGATTCATCCTCCATCTCCATCTGGGGAGGTTTGTTTCCATATCGTTTATTTTACCAAAACCATCTGAAAAGGGGAACCCCCACACATTTTAATATAAGACATACTCATGTGCAAATATGTGTCCGTTACCTGATGCTGAAATTCTCCACAGGAGATTTTCGTCCTGGACACTTTCGCCCCAGAATTATACTTTATAATATGCAAAATTAAAGGGCCGCCGAAATCCGGCGGCCCTTGCACTGTGAAAACTATGATTCAAAAACTAACTTCTTACTGCGCAATATCAGCATACTGGAAGTACCAGTAGCCGTATGGAGAGAACCATGAGCCTGTGATTTTGGAGCTTTGCAGGTAGAACTGGTTATAATAAGCGACAGGTATGATAGCGGCATCAGCCATCATGAGATCCTCAGCCTGGTGCAGGTAGCCTGAACGTGTCTTAGGATCGACTTCAGCAGCAGCTTTATCCATCAAAGCATCATACGCAGGGTTTTTGTACTTAGCATTGTTGTTTCCATTGTTGCTGTACATCAGATCCAACATATTGGAAGCATCATTATAGTCGAACAGCCAACCGTCACGGCTGATTTCATAATTACCCGCACGGCGCATCGGAGTGAAGCTTGCCCACTCAACAACATCGACTTTTACGGTAATACCCAATTCTTTCCAAGCTTGTTGTACGTATTGTGCTACAACTTTATGATAACCAGCATCATTCATAGAATAGGTAACAGCAGGGAAACCTTTACCTTCAGGATAGCCGGCTTCTGCCAGAAGTTGCTTAGCTTTGGCTAAGTTGCCATTAAAATCGTCTACATTGATATAAGGCTTGCCTCCGTTGGCGTTCTTCATGAAGCTGCTACCATCCCAGTCAGCAACGCCTGTGCCGATAAAGTTGGAAGCTGGAGTATATGTGCCTTGCATTAGTGTATCAGCTACGTATTTGCGGTCGATGGCCAAGCTCAGAGCCATGCGGACACGGGGGTCTGAAAACTGGGATAAGGTGTTGTTTAAGTCAATATAATAGGTGCCGAGAAGAGGGTCAACATAAAACTCTTTGTTACCGCGCAGCGAAGGAATCTCCGCAGTCGGAACATCTTTGATCATCATAGCTTCGCCGGTCTTATAAGCGGCATAAGAAGCATTGGAATCTTCAATCAGGAGCAGCTTGATGGAATCAAGTTTGATGGAAGCTGCATCGCGATAATTTGGGTTTTTGCTGAACAAGATGTATGAGCTAGGTACCCACTCAGTAATCTTGAAAGGTCCGTTGCCAATATATGTTTCGGGTTTAGTGGCCCATGCGTCGCCATTGGCTTCAATAGTAGCTTGCTTTACCGGGCTCAGTGCTCCGAAGGCAGCCAGACTCTCGAAGTAAGCAGTAGGGGTCGCCAGATTAACCACGAATGTGGTATCGTCGGGAGCTGAAACACCCAATGCATCAAGCTTGCCGGTAGAAGCTTCCTCAAAGCCTTTTACCATACCCAATACAGTTTGGGCATAAGGAGCTGCGGTAGCAGGGTCAACGACACGTTTCCAGCTATAGACAAAATCTTTAGCTGTCAAAGGTGATCCGTCAGACCATTTCAGGTCTTTACGCAGATGGAAGGTCCAGGTCAGGCCATCGGCACTGGTTTCCCATTTCTCAGCTGCGCCAGGGATGATCTTGTTGTTCTTGTCTACATTGAGCAGGCAGTCAAATGCAAACAGGAGCATGTTGCCGCCGTCCACTGCGCTGTTCAGTGCGGGGTCAAGGGTTTCGGGATTGGGGCCGATCTGCGCTGTCAGCTGCTTAGGAGCTTTCGCTGCGTCAGGTGCAGCCGGAGTGGATGGTTTGCTGCAGGCGGTAAGGGTCAAGGACAGGATCATTGTGATAACCAAGAGTAACGTAGTCTTTTTTTTCATTCATTCTTTCCCCCTTTTTTCTTTTGGATATTTATTATTCACCGTGTCATTTTCACGGTAAATATCGAATTACATCATTGCACCCGGTCCAAATGATGACAGGCGGCAAAATGTCCGGATGAGACCTCTCTCCACACCGGTTCTTCTGCTGCGCAACGCACATCAGCATAAACGCAGCGGGTCCGGAAGCGACAACCGGAAGGAGGATTCAAGGGACTTGGTACATCACCCTCCAGGACAATACGATTGGTGTTGCGGGAAACCTCCGGGTCGGCAATGGGAATAGCTGAAATCAAACTGCGGGTATAAGGGTGAACGCTATTGAAGGTCAGCTCATAACTGTCCGCAAGTTCCACTAACTTGCCCAGATACATAACGCCGATACGGTTCGATATATGCTTCACTACGCTAAGATTATGTGCGATAAACAAATAAGTCAATCCCATACGCTGCTGAAGTTCTTCAAACATATTAACGACCTGAGCCTGAATTGATACATCAAGTGCAGAAATAGGCTCATCGCAAACGATGAATTCAGGATTCACGGCTAGGGCCCGGGCTATGCCCACCCTTTGACGCTGACCGCCGGAGAATTCATGGGGATAACGGTTGGCGTGTTCGGTATTAAGGCCCACCAGGCTCAACAACTCAACAATACGCTCCCGCCGTTCCTTAGCATTTGCGGTCAAACGATGAATATCAATAGCTTCGCCTACTATATCCCCTACGGTCATGCGCGGGTCAAGGCTGGCATAAGGATCCTGAAATACGATCTGCATCTTCCGCCGATAAGGCAGCATATTGACATGAGTGATATCTTTGCCGTCATAGATGATTTTGCCCCCGGTGGGCTCATGAAGGCGCAACAAAGTTCGGCCGGTAGTCGTCTTGCCACAGCCTGACTCACCCACGAGACCTAGTGTCTCACCTTTTTTGATATAAAATGACACGTCATCTACCGCTTTGACCACTTTTTTCTCAAAAAATTTCTCACTCTTTACGGGAAAGTACTGTTTTAAGTTCTGTACTTCAACTAATTTATTATTTTCCATCATCCCTGAACCTCCGCCTGACCTTCGAATTTTGCTTTGTCCAGTAGCCAGCAGGCGCTGAAATGGTCATCACTAAGCTTAGTGTACTCCGGCATGTGACTCAGGCAGATTTTCATACAGGAACGGCAGCGGGGAGCAAAAGGGCAACCTGCCGGCGGATTAAGCATATCCACAGGCAAACCTTCAATTGGCACCAAACGTTTGTGATCCCGCTCATTGATGTTAGGCACGCTCAGAAGTAAACCTTTGGTATACTCATGAGATGGTTGATAAAATATTTCATCTGTGGTGCCGTATTCCACTACCTTACCGGCGTACATGACTGCGATGCGATCACACATCCCGGCCACAACACCCAAATCATGGGTAATGAGGATAATCGACATCCCCAGTTGTTCTTTCAAGTTCATCATCAGTTCTATAATTTGGGCCTGAATCGTCACATCCAGCGCGGTAGTAGGCTCATCAGCAATCAACAGCTTGGGCTCACAGGCTAATGCTATAGCGATCATGACCCGCTGGCGCATACCCCCGGACAGCTCATGAGGATACTGCTTCAAGCGCTTGTCAGGCTCGTTGATACCAACCAGCTGCAACAGTTCCCTGGCACGTTCATCGGCTTGCTTCTTGGTTTTGTTGGTATGCAGAAGAATAACTTCCCTGATCTGATTTCCGATGGTATAGACCGGGTTAAGACTGGTCATCGGGTCCTGAAAGATAATAGAAACTTCATTCCCCCTGATCTTACGCATCTCCCGTTCCGTCATCTTATTGATATGATGTCCATTGAAATAGATATCCCCGCCAATCAACCGACCAGGATGAGCCGTCAAGCCCATAAGGCTGTATGAGGTAACAGATTTGCCCGAACCGCTCTCCCCCACAATACCCAACACTTCACCTTCACGGACATACAGGGACACATCATTGAGCGCCTTTACCTCGCCCGCAGGGGTGAAGAAGGAGAGCTTCTCGTTACGAATATCGACCAAATAATCTTTCATTTTATATTTCTCTCCTTCCTCAACTCTTCATCTTAGGATCGAATGCATCCCGCAAGCCGTCACCGAACAAGTTAAAGCTGAGGATTATGAGGCTGATGAGCAAGGCCGGTGCCAGCAACAGGTGGGGGTAGGAGTTCAATCCGTTGAGTGCATCACTGGCCAAAGAACCCAAAGAAGGTAAAGGAATAGCAACACCCAAACCTAGAAAGCTCAAAAAGCTCTCCGTGAAAATGGACGAAGGAATCTGCAAGGTGGTAATTACAATCAGCGTGCCGATACAGTTAGTCAAAATATGCTTGCGGATGATGCGGGCATTTCCTGCACCTAAGGCTTTGGCCGCAGTTACATACTCATTCTGCTTAATTGAAAGCACCTGGCTGCGGACAATACGGGCCATGCCCACCCAGTACAGCAAAGCAAACACCAGGAAGATACTGATCAGGTTGGCGCCCACTATATGAATCCACCCAAAACCGGCGGTTCCGGCCAAGGCTTCCAGAGGATCCCTGATGGCAAAGGAGATCAATACAATCAAAAGGATATCGGGTATAGTGTAAATAATATCTACGATACGCATCATGATAAGGTCAACCCAGCCGCCCAGGTAGCCGGATACAGAACCGTAAATAGAGCCGATGGCCAGAATGATGGCAGAGGCAATTAATCCCACCATCAAAGAGATGCGGCTGCCCACCATTACACGAACTGCATAGTCGCGGCCCAGATTATCCGTTCCCAAGATATGAGAAAAGATCTTTTCGCCGGATTCGATGCGAAGCTGTTCTTGCTGGGAATAGGTCATGGGCTTGAGATATTCGGAGCCTTTGATCTGCTGCTCATATTTATAGGGATAGAAGCTGGGGACGACAAAGGAAAAGATCATGATGATCAGGATAATCGTAAGACTAACCATCGCTACCTTGTTCTTTTTCAGCCGACGCATGGCATCCTTCCAGAAGCTGACACCGGGACGCATCTGGGTAAGGCTTTGTTTTTCTGCCTCAGTTGCAGGCAGAAAATCTTCGACCTTTAATTGCAAACTGAGTGGATTTTTTTCAGTCATTGTTCTGCTCTCCTTACTTAAGCTGGATGCGCGGATCAATAAGCTTGTAGATAATGTCCACCAGCGCATTTATCGTGATAACAAGCGCAGCCAAAAAGATTGTGGTGCCCATAATAACGGTGTAATCGCGGTTGACGATAGAACTTACAAACTGTCCTCCCAAGCCGGGTATTACGAAAATTTTCTCCACAATGAAACTCCCCGTCAGAGTGAAGGCCATCATGGGACCCACATAGGTGATAACGGGCAGGATCGCGTTACGCAGAGCATGTTTGAAAAGACTGCTCATCTGGGAAAGGCCCTTGGAGCGAGCCGTCCGCATGTAATCCTGACCAATCACGTCCAGCATGGATGAGCGCATCAGACGTGTAATGTATGCTGTCGGATAGAAGGAAAGTGCAAAAACCGGCAAGACATAATGAAGCGGTGTGGTAAGGCCAATGGTCGGCAGTATCCCCAAGTAAACGCCAAACACATACAAGCCCACAGTACAGATAACAAAACTGGGAAACGCAATACCGAAGGTGGCAATTACAATGATTACATCATCCAGCCACTTGCCGCGGTTGAGCGCAGAAATACTTCCCAAAGGAATTCCGATACACAGTGCCACAAGCACGGAGATACCGCCCAGCTTCGCTGAAACAGGAAATTTACTGGTAATAATTTCTGTAACAGTGCGACCCCGCTGTTTTAAACTCAAGCCGAAGTCACCTTTGGCGGCGCTTAGCATATAGTTTTTGTATTGAACAATTAGAGGCTTATCCAATCCGAATTTTTCATTGAGCGCAGCCTGGGCTTGCGCACTAATGGACTTTTCTGCGACGAAAGGACCGCCGGGAACCATGTTCATCATGAAAAACGTGATGGTTGTAACCACATAGATTGTCAGCACAGCTAAGACCAGCCGCTTAACAATGTATTTTGCCATACATCAATACTCCTCACTCTTATCTGAGCCTTTTGTAAAATATTAGTCCTTAAATATCAAGGTTTTTTGGGGTATGAAATAAGGACTTTACCCCAGTATCAAAAAATCTTCCTGGTGACCAAGCTCGAAAGCTCCTGAATAAGGAGTAATAGTCACTTATCCATTCTCTGACAAAACCAATTATTCCATGAAACAATGAATACTAGCATTATTTAACTAATGGACTACCCCCTTAAGTTAAATTTCTAAGGACAAGGCCTGATTTTGCGAAGTGCACATTCCCCTTCTTCATAATGCCAACCTCACAAGATTTGCATTATGAAGATAAGTGTACAGGCCGAAAATAATTTTGTCTAATAAAATTTATTTGAACAAGCAAATTTTTTATTTAAGCAACATCAAGTCTATGATATTGGTTACCCAAAACCTTGTTACTTCGAGTCAATCAGCAGCTCACCTTTTTCAATCAGCTGCCGGTCATCCACCCACAAGTCGATATCACCCATAATTAACGGCCAATGGATTGAAGCGCTGTTAATACCGCCAAAAGCCATATTGTTACCTAAAGCCAGATGAATACTCCCTAATAGTTTAGTATCGAAAACCTGATAGCCAATCAATTGTTTTATCCATGGATTTAAGCCGATACCCAGTTCAGATAAAA
>Ga0366772_1128_pt1 | contig 10612 bp, 7 predicted proteins | sample BONcelN113001C11_FD_207089 | JGI IMG/M metagenome (GOLD analysis project Ga0366772, IMG submission 207089) | Enriched cells from coal bed in the Powder River Basin, Montana, United States - BONCAT cells N11 rep2 HSBNCT.N11.300.1.C11 ...
TACGTACCGGGAAATCGACTTTTATTAAACGTTTTATGGAAACTATGGTGTTACCCAATATTACTGACCCCTATGAAAAAGAAAGAGCAAAAGATGAACTTCCTCAAAGTGGTGCCGGAAAGACGATCATGACAACAGAGCCTAAATTTATCCCAAATGAGGCTGTTGAAATAAGCGTTAAGGAAAACGTCGCTGTACGAGTGCGTGTCGTAGACTGCGTTGGCTATAGTGTGGAAGGCGCGCTTGGCTACGCTGAAGATGACGGTCCCCGTATGGTGCTTACCCCTTGGTTTGATCATGAAATCCCCTTCCAGGAAGCTGCTGAAGTGGGAACACGCAAAGTAATTGCGGAACACTCTACTATTGGTCTTGTTGTAACGACTGATGGCACCGTAACTGACCTGCCACGGGAAAAATATCTGCCTGCTGAAGAAAGAGTGATAGAAGAACTAAAAGAACTGGAAAAACCGTTTCTGATTATCTTGAACACCAGTCAACCTACGGCAAAAGAAACCCGTGAACTTGTAGCCAAAATGGAGAATAACTATGACGTACCTGTTATTCCCGTAGATTGCGCTCAACTTAATCATGATGATGTATACGCTATCTTGCAAGAAGTATTATACGAATTCCCTGTAAAAGAAGTTAATATTTCATTGCCTAAATGGGTAGAAGAGTTAGAAACTGAGCATTGGTTACGTCAAAAATTTGATGGAGCAGTACAAGAGGTAGTACAATATGTACGCCGTTTGCGGGATATTGACCGGGCTATTGACGATTTGTCCAGCTATGATTTTGTAGCGGATGTTATTCTGCACGATATGGACTTAGGAAATGGTATTGCTGTCATTGAAATGACAACCAGAAATGATTTGTTCTATTCCGTATTGGAAGAACTGACCGGCTTTACGATCAGCGGCGAACATCATTTATTGAGATTAATGCAGGAATTGTCGGTAGCCAAAAGGGAATATGATAAGATTGCTCCGGCCTTGGAGCAAGTACGGCTTACCGGTTATGGTGTTGTTTCACCGCAAGTGGATGAAATGGTCTTGGAAGAACCGGAAATTATCCGTACAGGCAATCGCTTTGGCGTTAAACTACGGGCATCAGCACCATCGCTGCATATTATTAGAACCGATGTTCAGGCCGAAATTTCACCAATTATTGGTACAGAAAAACAAAGTGAGGAGTTAATTCAGTATTTAATGCGCGAATTCGAAGGTGAACCGGAAAAAATCTGGCGAACCAATCTGTTTGGCAAATCACTTAACTCCTTAGTGCGAGAAGGTATTCAAAATAAAATTACCAGCATGCCCGAAAGTGCTCAAAATAAATTGCGAGAAACGCTGCAAAAAGTCGTCAATGATGGCAGTGGTGGTTTAATTTGCATTATATTTTAAATAAAAGTGGTCAGTCTGTAACAGACTGACTTATTTTTTTGCTTTTTTGCTTGTTTTCTGTTGCAAAATAATGATATAATGTCTTCTATCGAAAGATAATAATCCACCAGTACAATACTGGAGGGAGGGGTTAAAATGATAAATAATCAGAAATCAGTATTTTACCTGGTCCGTGAGGAAATTTTGCCGGAAGCTATCAAAAAGACGATTAAGGTGAAGGAATTGCTCAAAAGGGGCGAAGCGCGTACCATTAATGACGCAGTAGAAAAAATGGAATTAAGTCGTAGTGCCTATTATAAATATAAAGATTATGTATTTCCGTTTTACGAAGCAAGCAAGGAGAAAATTGTAACACTTGCTCTTTTATTAGAGCACAAACCGGGAGTATTATCGCGTGTACTAAATACGATTGCTAATGAAAAAGGCAGTGTGCTTACGATCAATCAAGGAATACCACTCCAAGGCGTTGCAAATGCCACTATTTCACTGGAGACTGCTGATTTGGCTATCGACCTGGAGGCTTTACTCGATAAGCTTAGGCTAGTAGACGGTGTAAAACGGCTTGAAGTTTTAGGCCAGGCTTAGCGATAAGGAGAGAGGATCATGAAGAGTGCTGTTCAGATAGGCTTATTAGGCTTAGGGACTGTCGGCGGCGGTGTAGTTAAAATTTTGCAGGAAAATGCTACTAATATTTCACAAAAGGTAGGTTTGCCTGTAGAAATCAGCAAGGTTCTCGTCCGTAATAAAGATAAAAAGAGAACCGTTGATATAGCTGATGAAAAAGTTACAACCGATATTAACGATATATTAACTGATCCTAATATTGATATTATAGTAGAAGTTATGGGTGGAGAGCAACCAGCTAAAGAATATATTCTTCAGGCTCTCAATGCAGGCAAACATGTCGTAACGGCTAACAAAGATGTTGTTGCAAAATATGGTCGTGAATTATTTGCTGCTGCTGAAGAAAATCGCGTTGATCTGCTGTTTGAAGCCAGCGTTGGCGGTGGTATCCCGATTATTAGACCGCTAAAGCAATGTCTTGCCGCCAATAAGATAACCGAAGTCATGGGAATCGTTAATGGCACTACCAACTATATGCTCACTAAAATGACAAATGAAAAAATGAGTTTTGCTGATGTCTTGGCTGAAGCGCAAGCAAAAGGATATGCTGAGGCCGATCCAACAGCCGATGTGGGCGGTTGGGACGCTGCTCGTAAAATTGCCATTTTGTCATCTATTGCCTTTAGCAGCAGAATTACCTTAGACGATGTATACGTCGAAGGGATAACCAATATTTCAGTAGAAGATATTGAATATGCCCGTGAACTGGGTTATGTTATTAAATTGCTTGCTGTTGCTAAAGAAAACGAATACGGTATTGATGTTCGTGTTCATCCGGCCTTTATTCCCAATAGCCATCCGTTGGCTGCGGTGGGCGATGTATTTAATGCTATTTATGTCAAAGGTCATGCTGTTGGCGAAGCCATGTTTTATGGCCGGGGGGCCGGCGAACTTCCGACGGCCAGTGCTGTTACCGCTGATATTATTGATGTTGCCCGCGATATTAAGCATAATGTTAGCAGCCGTATTCTCTGCACTTGTTTTGATAATAAACCATTGTGTCCGCCAGGAAAAACAGAATCACCTTATTATATCCGGTTATTAGTTGAAGATAAGCCAGGTGTATTTGCAGCTATTGCTGGTGCTTTTGGAGCGCAGCAGGTTAGTCTTCATTCGGTTATTCAAAAGCGCAAGGTTAATAATTGTGCTGAGATTGTGCTTATTACCTATCCTGTCAGCCATGATAATATTAAGCTGGCGATGAACACATTAGATGGAATGTCTGTCGTTACCAAAGTGCGCAGTGTCATCAGGGTAGAAGCAGAAGAAATTGTATAATACGGAGGAAATAGCATGTCCAAGGTGACGGTGCGTGTACCTGGGACGACTGCTAATTGTGGTCCCGGTTTCGACGCTATTGGTATGGCTTGTACTATATATAATAACTTAGAATTGGCTTTATCACCTGAGGGGCAAACTACAATCGAGATTTATGGTGAAGGTAACAGTCAGATTCCCAATGACGATCGCAATATTGCCCTGCAAGCCGTTAAAATGGTATTAGACTATCATCACATCCAGGACAGAGGTATTCATATTTGTCTTACCAATACTATTCCCTTAGCCCGGGGGCTTGGCAGTAGTGCTGCAGCTATCGTTGCCGGTCTTGTAGCGGCAAATGCTGCTACCGGAAATCGTTTATCGAAGCAAATCCTGTTAGATATGGCGACTACAATTGAAGGTCATCCCGACAATGTAGCTCCAGCTATTTACGGTGGAATTTGTCTAAGTGTTATGCACTCGACTGGTACAAAGTGTCTGTCCTTTTTACCGCCCAAAGGCTTAAGACTTGTTGTCGCAGTACCTGAATTTACATTATCCACGAAAGTATCCCGCCAAGTATTACCCAAGACGGTGCCTCTCAAAGATGCAGTATTTAACGTTAGCCGTTCTGCATTGTTAGTAGGTGCATTAGCCAAAGGTGAACTTTCGTATATGAAATACGCTTTAGAAGATAAGCTGCATCAGCCGTACCGGCAGAAATTAATACCTGGGATGGAAGCGGTATTTGAAGCGGCTGAGAGAGAAGGCGCTCTTGGTGTAACGATCAGTGGTGCAGGACCATCATTGATTGCTTATACTACTGTAAATGATCACGCAATTGGTCAAGCGATGGTAGCAGCTTTTGAAAATCACAGCAGCAAAGCAGCTTATCATGTCCTAGAAATTGATACAGTTGGGGCAGAAGTTATTGAATTAATTCCTTGACAGACTACATAAAACAGTGTAAAATAATGTTTGTCGGTCAAGGGGCTAGCTAAAAAAGCTTCTAAGAGACAATGTAATGTCGGGGCGTAGCTCAGTTTGGTAGAGCGCTACCTTGGGGTGGTAGAGGCCGCATGTTCGAATCATGTCGCTCCGACCAATTGAATATTGGATAACCTCAGTTAAATTAAGGCTTCTAGGAATTTTCCTAGAAGCCTTTTATTTTTGTGTTATGGTAAGTCCCCTTAACTTGCTTTTAAGGTGTTTTAAGACTGGATAAATTCAATAAAGCATATTTTCTTTATTTTGACAGAATATGTTAATAAAGATATAATTAACATTAAATGATTAATTGGAGGGAAAATTATGAAAAGAATATTAATTATCACAATTCTATGCTTATTTGTAATTTCAATGAGTGTTGTCGCTTTTGCAGCAGAGCCCGTTAATTCCCAAGAAAACACATATAAAAAAGTGGCTATTATTCCGTACATTAATTCTACCGAAGAGAAAAAAGGCTATGTAAAAGAAATTATTGATAGCAAGTATACAGAACTATATTCTAACAAAAACTTTCAAATGATCCCCGAAGTGGATGTGCTAAAAGCCTTAAACAGCACCGGTTTTAGCATTGCAAACATGGAACTGCCGGAAAAAGATATTTTAGCTGCTGTTGCAAAGGAAACTAATGCTGATTATGTTATTGCCATGGAAGTATCACAACTAATTACCACAAGGCATATGAGCTTCTTCCAGACTAAAGTAGTAACGAAAACGAAGTTGCGTTATAAATTTTATAATACTGAACAAAGTAAAATGGTATTATTTTCTAGTCTTGACAGTAAAACTCCTCTCTTATACAACAAAACTTATATTCATGGATAGAGAGGATTTTTTCACGCCTTGCAGGAATCTAACGGCAATTGGTGGTATTTGTCTAAAATAGTCATTCAACGTTCTTTCCGGCTTAGTACACAAATCAATCCATATAAAAATTAGGAGGGTGATAAAATGTGGAAACGTATTAGAACAGATTTAATTATTCTCTTTTTATTAACCTTTTGCCTGATCTCTTATTACCTTCCCGGAGCTCCCTCTTTCGCAGGTCTTCCCGAGAAAGATATTAAATTACAAGTCGAAAGTTTAAATGGCGTGGCCGATGAAACTACCGACCAAATCACTAGAGCAACCATTGACACGATGAATTTCTTTTGTGAAAGATCTGATTTCGCACTAACGCGATCAGTAACTATTCTTCTGACAGCAAATCGTAATGCATTTCAGCAAGAAGTCATCTCCCGTTTTAAAATATCCGACAAAGATGCCTCCCGGGCAACCAAGGGTGTAGATGTGCTAGCTGGCAATGGCCTGATTATACTAAACACGCAAGGCATACCTGCTAATCAACAGCAAATTTTCCTAACTGCTCATGAAGTAACGCATCAGTACCAACGGCAGAACGTATCTCCAAGCAGGCCTCAGCCCTTTTGGCTGGTTGAAGGCATGGCTGAGGTTGTCGGAGCAAATATCGTAGAAAGACAAGGTTATGGAACTCTAAATTTTTATCGGAATAATTGTCTGGCTGAACTACAAGCATCAACAAACAAACCTGACTTGCAGGAGCTCAATGATGGACATGACTGGGGACAGGCGATATCAGAATATGGTTCACCTCTACCCCACAAAGTAGCCGGACTTGCTGTGCTTTACCTGACTGAAAAACACGGATTTCGTTCTGTTACTCAATACATGCAAAACATCAGCAATGGTTTGAGCAACAATGATGCTTTTAAGAAGACCTTTGGTTATCCATTTCCTGAGTTTATAAAGGAATATCAAAAACTCATTACGCCTGCGAAATAGGACTTGCAAATGGCACTTAGCAAGTCCTATTTCTAAAAGCTGAAGAAACGAAAAGAGGCTTTGCCGCGCTGCAAAGCCTCTTTTCGTTAGCCTCATTACTCTATCTTCTTAAAATCGAGATAACCTCGTTCTACATCTGTATGAATTAACCGCACCCGAAGCCGATGGCCGACATCTTCACCTTCAAAGCTACCTGACAGTCTTCCTTCGACAGGCGGCTGGAGCAGACGAACCCACGTACCTTTATCCGCTGCTCCGGTAATGATAGCATCAAACTCTTCTCCAATTCTTGATTCCAGTAGAATGGCGGCGGCCGATTTTCCAACTTGTCGTTCAACCTTCTGCGCTGCATTTTCCGCCTCTGTACAGTGCTTTGCAATTAATGCAAGTTCATCATTCCCATAAGGACTAGGACTTCCTGCTATTGCGGCTTTCAGTAATCGCTGCGTAATCAAATCGGGATATCTGCGGTTAGGTGCTGTAGAATGGGCATAATCTTTGACAGCAAGACCGAAGTGTCCGACAGAGCTGCCATCCGCAGGTTCAACGACATATTCACCAGCACCTAATAGCTTAATGATACTGATAGAAAGATCTGGAAAGCGAAGAGGATCAGCGGCTTTCGCCGATAATAGAAATTGGTCTAATGCTTTTGAGTCGGGGTCCTTAGGCAGTACAAAGTTGTATTGCAGAGCAAGCTCGACAATTCGGTCCCAGCGTTTAGGCGCACGCACAACGCGCCGCAGAGAAGGAATTTTTTTAGATGCGAGATATCGTGCGGTTACACCATTAGCAGCGATCATAAAATCCTCAATTAGATCCTTTGCACTATTTCGTTTTTCTGCCTTTAAATCCTTAATCTCATCTTCGTCAAATACAGGACGAGCTTCTATTGTTTCAAAATCAAGGGCACCATGCATGTGACGGAGAGCCTTCAGTTTTTGAGCCACTCGCTTCTGCAGCCAAAGGTTTTCAGCAAGACCGCTTACTATACTAATTGCTGGCGGCATGGGCCCACTACTCTCAAACCAAGCAGCCGCGCTATCATAAGCAAGCTTTGCCCGATTACGGACGATTCCTCTATAAATATCTGAGCTCTGCAGTGATCCATCGCCGGCAATTATCATTTCAACAACAAGGGCAAGCCGATCTGATTCATAATTGAGAGAGGTAACATCGGTTGAGAGTTTCTCAGGCAGCATTGGAAAAACTTGCGCAGCGGTATAGACTGAAGTAGTGTTGTGTTTCGCATGGTCATCAAGTGCTGATGATTTCTTAACGAAAGCATCGACATCAGCGATAGCTACAAGAATCTTTACAGCTCCTCCAGGTATTTCTTCAGCGACGGTAAGTTGATCCAAATCATTCGAATCATCATTATCTATAGAGCACCATAAGAGATTCCGCAAGTCACGTATCGCTTCTTCAGCTTTAGAAATATTGCTATGAATTTCGTCAAGCTCAGCAATAGCTTGAGCCGAAAAATCGGGAAGAAGTCCTCTTGCCAGCATTGCCCGACGGGCAATTTGCTGCAGTCTGGAACGGTGTTGTCTGTCGTTTATATTACCCATAATTCACCTTCCTGTAAAAACAAGTATTTTGCTGTTTAAAGAGCTATGGCACTTACCAGCCAAATCTGGCAAAAAACCAGTGTTTGACATATTCCACCATCACTAGGTAAAAACAAACTAATCCAGCAATAGCCGCAAGATAAAGCGGCGGCAGCGGCACGAAACCGAAAAATTCGCCGAGAGGTGTGTACGGAATGATAAAGCCAAGGATTGCACAACCAGTGGTGGTTACAATCAGCCACTTACTGGCATGACTTTTTAAGACGCTATAGCGCGAGCGGATAATGTGAATGACCAGCACTTGGGTAGCCAACGACTCAACGAACCAGCCAGTCTGAAATAGACCCTCGTTTGCTTTGAATACATATAAGAGCAAGCCAAAAGTGAGAAGATCGCAGACAGAGCTCACCGGCCCAAAAATAAGCATGAAGCGTCGGATGAATTTCATGTCCCAGCGGCGAGGACGCCTGATGTAGTCTTTGTCTACCGAGTCGGTGGGTATGCTAACTTGAGAAAAGTCGTAAAGCAAGTTATTAAGCAGTATCTGCACAGGCAGCATTGGTAAGAAAGGCACCATTAGTGAAGCAAACGCCATACTAAACATATTGCCGAAGTTGGAGCTTGTACCCATCATGATGTATTTCATAGTATTTGCAAAGGTCCGCCGGCCTTCGATGACGCCGTCTTTTAATGCAGACAGACTTTTTTCCATCAGGATAATAGCTGCTGATTCCTTAGCAACATCCACGGCATTGTTGACAGAGATGCCAACATCAGCGGCCCTTAACGATGGAGCATCGTTAATTCCGTCCCCAATATAGCCTACCACGTGGCCCGTGTGCTGGAGAAGACGAATAATGCGATTTTTTTGCACCGGATTGAGCCTTGCAAATACGGCGGTGGTGCCAATAACCCGCACCAGCGCATCATCAGAAAGTTTGTCAATCTCGAGGCCTGTAAGAATAGTATCCACCGGAATACCGACTTCCTGGCAAACTTTCCGGGCAACAATTTCATTATCGCCAGTAAGAATTTTGACCTTCACGCCAAGCTCATGCAGGGCGGCGATAGTAGCACCGGCTGTCGCTCTGGGAGGATCGAAAAAAGCTAAAAATCCGCTAAAGATCAGCCTATGCTCATCACTGACTTCAAACGCAGTTTGCTGCTTGTCTACCGGTTTATAAGCCATTGCAATAACCCGATAGCCGCTTGCACTATCAGTTGCAAAGCGGGAATGAATATTGTGCAGCACATCCTCTGTCAGCGGTTTAACATCCATTCTGTCAAGGTAACGGTCGCAGAGGGGCAATAAACTTTCTGGTGCCCCTTTGCATAGCAGCAGACGTTCATCACCATGATCTACCACTACGGACAGCATGCGCCGCACGAAGTCAAAAGGAATTTCGTCCACCTTAGTGTATTCTCCTGCTTCTGCCGGCTGCCGGAAGGCAGCAATAGCCAGATCTAACGGGTTCTTCATCCCCCCCTGCAGCGTGCTGTTAAGGTAGGCGTGCAGAAAAGACTGGCTTTCTTCGCCAGCGTAGTCGGTACAACTGACCATTTGGAATTCACCTTCAGTAAGCGTGCCGGTCTTATCGGAGCAGAGTACATCCATACTACCGAAGTTCTGAATGGCAGCCAACCATTTGACAATAACCCCTTTGCGCGACATAGCCACTGCGCCGTTGGCTAAGTTGATAGTCATAATCATTGGCAGCAATTCAGGAGTAATGCCCACTGAAATGGCCAGCGCGAACAGGAAAGATTCGAAAATATTATGCTGCTGGTACGTGTTGATAAAGAAGATAAGCAATACCAGCACAATAATAATCTGCATCAGCATCAGGCTAAATTCCCGGATGCCACGCTGAAATTCGGTTTCCGGCACCCTTAAGGTCAACGTGTTGGCGATCTTGCCGATCTCAGTTTCCTTGCCGGTGGCCGCAATTACCACCGCTGCAAAACCGCTGGTAACGTTAGAGCCCATAAAGACAGCATGCGTCATTTCAGTAATCCCCGTCTCGGGTTTTGCCCCCGGATCAGCTTCTTTGTCCGCAGGGAAGGACTCGCCGGTAAGTGAGGCTTGGTCAACATAAAAATCTTTGCTACTTATAATTCGCCCGTCCCCTGGAACAATGTCGCCTGCCGTAAGATAGATCATATCCCCCGGTACAATCTCATCCAGCGGAACTTCCCGTTTAATGCCATCTCTAAGAGCGATGGTATGCACCGCCACTTGCTTTCGGAGGGCAGCAGCGGCTTTTCCGGAACGATGTTCGTGGTAAAACTGTAAAATGACGCTTAACACCACCAAAACAGCGATAATCAACGCCCCATTAACTTCGCCCAGAAAATAGGACATGATAGCAGAAACCAGCAAAATGGCTACTAGCGGATTTAAAAACAGTCGCAAAAAAGTAGTAATGCCATTGACCGTTTCCTGTTGCCCCAGCACGTTGTGACCATAAACCGCCAGCCGTCTTTTAGCTTCTGCAGTTATCAACCCTTGATCACTAGTGGCGAGTTCACTATACAGTTCGTCTAATCGTTTATTTAGTATATTCATGCTGTCGCCGCCCCTTCTTGTGTAATGCTACCCAGCTTCCGGCGTGAAAAGCAATTCAGCATAATCCTATATTTTATGACACATTTGGCTATTCACAGTAATATTTTACCATTATACTTACCCCGCTTCCAGAGAAATATATAGCATTGTATTATGTAAAAAAGCCCACACCTAACAGGCGTGAGCTTTTTTACTACTGTTGCTGTCACTAAGCTATCCCGATAACTACTAAATCAGTAATACCTCTCGCAATGGCTTTAGCAAACTCATCCCGCTTAGTACTGTCAGACAATAGACTCTCATCTTCTTTATTCGATATAAAAGCAGTTTCTACAAGTACTGCCGGGCAATCAGTGTCACGCAGGACTGCAAAATTAGCG
>Ga0366772_1130_pt1 | contig 10460 bp, 11 predicted proteins | sample BONcelN113001C11_FD_207089 | JGI IMG/M metagenome (GOLD analysis project Ga0366772, IMG submission 207089) | Enriched cells from coal bed in the Powder River Basin, Montana, United States - BONCAT cells N11 rep2 HSBNCT.N11.300.1.C11 ...
GCCTCAGATAATGCAACTACCGCAAACGTATCGCTAAAGGGAATTTCTACTTGCTTCTCCTTTTATCGACGCGATTCGGCGATTGCATTTTTCCACTTTTCGTAAAGGAATTTATCATGCCTACCAACCAAAAAAGCGGCCAAGGTAAAAGCGATAGTTCGGATAAGAAAACAAGCGGGTCCCGTTCCGGCACCTCATCAGGCGGCACCCATGAGCAGCATGTAGAAGCCGGACGTCAAAGCCACAAAAACGATAGTGGCGGCAGCTCTGGCGGTTCCGGCAGCTCCGGCAGCAAGCAGGCAAGCAGTGGCGGAACACGCGGCGGCACTCCTGAGCAACATGCAGAAGCTGGCCGTCAAAGCCACAAAAACGATAATTCATGAAGCATAGGCGGTAAGCTGCTTGACGCCAAGTAGCAGAAAGCCTCAAAAGAGCCTGCAATTGCAGGCTCTTTTTTCGCGCAAGGCCCGCGCCATTGCATACAATCAGTCGCCCACGCATTTACGCATCCGTAATTTCCTCGGTTGCAATGCCCGCATTTGGCGCAGCATCTTGCTTTTAGCGGCGCCTGTCCCATCTGATTACAGTTGACCAGCTTGGGAGCGATGAATGGATGCAGTATCGAATAACGCAAAAAACCGGGCGTTTGCATGGCGCTGACAGCGCTCGCGGTGCTGTTGATGCTCGGTAGCGGGCTGCTGTTCTGGTGGCCGAAATATCGCTTGCAACGTGCGGTTGCGCGTCCTTTCCCGAGGCGTCATGCAAAGATTTTGCACCGCAATGTACCGGTTTATTCCCGGCTGCCCGCCGATCTTCAGTTGCAGCTGAAGCGCCTGATACAGCAATTTCTGCTGCAGAAAAAATTTGTCGGCTGCGGCGGCTTGAATATTACCGATGAAATCAGAGTCACGATTGCCGGCAAAGCCTGTCTGCTGCTGCTTAATCGCCCGACGCTGGTGTATCCGAAGCTCTCGTTCGTGCTGGTATATCCGTCGGCTTTCATTGCGCCGCGCACGGAAGTCTCGGCTGGCGGCCTGGTTACGCAGCACGACCAGGCATTGCTGGGCGAATCGTGGAGCGATGACCGCGTGATCCTGGCCTGGGATCATGTCAAGCGCGGTACTTCCGGTGCCGCTGCAGACCCCGGATCGCACGCCGGCCATGATGTGGTGTTGCATGAGTTCGCGCATCAGCTCGATAGCGAATCCGGCAGCACGAACGGCGCGCCGTACATGGCGGGCAAAGCGCGTTATGCACGCTGGTCGGCAGTTTTCCTGCGCGAATTTGCGCTTTTGCAAGAGGCGGTACGGCATCAGTCGGCAAGCGTCATCGATCACTACGGCGCCAGCAGTCCGGCGGAATTTTTTGCGGTGACGACCGAAGCCTTCTTTGAAAATTCGCACGCATTGGCGCAGCAGCACCCGGCGCTGTTCGCTACGCTGCGCGAGTATTACTGCGTCGATCCGCGCGAATGGCACTGAATGCGCACATGCGCGCTGTTTTTACTTCGCTGCCGGCAGCGCAGCCGCGCCAGCTTTGACCATCTTTTCCTGCTATCCAAAGAGCAAAACATTCTTTAGCATCGCGTTACGCCAGCGCGGCGCATGCGCCGCCCGACAATTGCAACCACTTTGGAGATATCAGCATGAAGCCCTCATTCAAGATCGCCGTCATCGCCGGCGACGGCATCGGCAAGGAAGTCATGCCGGAAGGCTTGCGCGTGCTGAATGCGGCCGCACAGCGCTTCGGCATCGGCCTCGAATACACGCATATCGAATGGGCTAGTTGCGACTACTACGCGCAGCACGGGCAGATGATGCCCGACGACTGGAAGGCGCAGCTGGCCGGCATCGATGCGATGTATTTCGGCGCGGCGGGCTGGCCGGCGACGGTGCCCGACCATGTTTCGCTGTGGGGCTCGCTGCTGAAGTTCCGGCGCGAATTCGACCAGTACATCAACCTGCGCCCGGCCAAGACGTTCGAGGGCGTGCCGAGCCCGCTGGCGGATCGCGGTGCCGGCGATATCGACTTCCTGATCGTGCGCGAGAACACCGAAGGCGAATATTCGTCGGTGGGCGGCATCATGTTCGAAGGCACCGAGCGCGAGCTGGTGCTGCAGGAATCGGTATTCACCCGTCATGGCACCGACCGGGTGCTCAAGTACGCATTCGAACTGGCGCGCAAACGTGCGCGCAAGCACGTCACGGTGGCGACCAAGAGCAACGGCATCGCGATCAGCATGCCGTGGTGGGATGGGCGTGCGGCCGAAGTCGCCAGCCGGTATCCGGACATCGGCTGGGACAAGCAGCATATCGACATCCTGTGCGCGCGCTTCGTGCTGCAGCCGCAGCGCTTCGACGTGGTGGTGGCATCAAACCTGTTCGGCGACATCCTGTCAGACTTGGGACCGGCATGCACCGGCACCATCGGCCTGGCACCGTCGGCCAACCTGAACCCGGAGCGCATCTTTCCGTCGCTGTTCGAGCCGGTGCACGGCTCGGCGCCGGATATCTACGGCCGGAATATCGCCAACCCGGTGGCGATGATCTGGTCGGGCGCGATGATGCTGGATTTCCTGTGCGGCGGCAGCGGCCCCGGCCACGCCGCGCACGATGCGATCGTCGATGCGATCAAGACGGTCATCGCCAGTGGTCCGCGCACCCCGGACCTGGGCGGCACCGCATCGACCACCGGGATGGGGCTGGCGATCGCGGCGGCGCTCGCCAGCGCATGATGCGCCGGTCGCAGTCGAGGCCTGGCTGCAAAGCCCGCTTGCGGCTTGCAATCAAAACCGCATCGCCTAGACTGAAAGCCTGTGCAGGCGCTGCCATCACAGCATGACTCTGAACAACAACAGGAGACCGATCATGCGCACTGCGATCCGATTATCCGTACTTGCCTGCACCGCTATCGGTGTGCTGACAGCGTGTTCTCCGATGCAAGGTGCATTGCCAAAGCAGAGCGGGCAAAACCCGATGACGTTTTTCGTCAGCAGCAGCAATCCCGGCAACGGTGCCGATCTGGGCGGACTGGCGGGTGCCGACCGGCATTGCCAGACGCTGGCCAATGCAGCAGGTGCAGGCAGCCATACCTGGCATGCCTACCTCAGCACCAGCGCCGCTGCCGGTGCGCCTGCAGTCAATGCGCGCGACCGCATCGGGACCGGACCGTGGTACAACGCCAAGGGTGTGCTCATTGCCATGACCGTTGACGAGTTACACACCAACAACAAGATTAACAAGCAAACGGCACTGACCGAAAAAGGCGAAATGATCAACGGCCGTGGCGATACGCCCAACATGCACGACATCTTGACCGGATCCCAACCGGATGGACGGGCTTTTGCGGGCGAGGCGGACATGACCTGCGGCAACTGGGCTAAAAGCGGCAGCGAAGGTGCAGTCATGCTCGGCCACCACGACCGGATCGGCCTGCAAGACGACGATGCATCCAAATCGTGGAACGCCTCCCATGCGTCCAGGGGCGGCTGCAGCCTCGATGCGCTACGCAGCACCGGCGGCGCCGGCTTGCTGTATTGCTTTGCGGTCAAATAAAAAGTAGCCGTGCATCATCCGCAGCACAGCATCCAGAATACATACATAGACGTGTATTTTCATACGCGCACCAAAAATATGTCGAAAGCATCCTGTTTCAGGCTATACCCTGCATAAAAACAAAATGCTATCGAAATCCCCGTTTTGTGCAGCGACCATTCGCCGCACATTAAGCGGCATCAATTGCGCCTAAGCGTGCGAACCGCGCAATGGCGCTGGCGGTGCTGCCGATGCGCGCTGCAATTCCGGTGCTCGAAATAGCATGTGCAGCCCACCATTACGCGGAGATTCGACCCAAGAATACAGTCGCTTGTCCCAACTTCGGACCTGCATCCCGCCCCGGCGAAAACACCCGACGTATTCATCCCCTGCCCTGTTTCCCGGACTCAAAGAATATGCGTGCGTTACTGCGCATGGTTGGCGACAAGCCTGTGCCGCCAATCATTGTGTGGTCTAGAATGGGATTGTATTCCCCGCAGGAGCCATATCATGACGATTACTGCGCAGCAACTGATAGCGCTTATCCAGGAAGTCGAACGGGAAGACCCGATCAACTTCGCCGATCTGCCGTTTGAAGAGACGGCACTGCGCGCGCTGGTGGCCGACCATTTATGCGAAATGGCGGCGGCAATGGACAGTTTTAGCGACGAAGACCGTAACTTGGCCCTGCTGGCGGTGGCGGCCAAACTGGTGCTGGAAAACCTGGTGCTCCATGTGCAACTGCTGCGCCAGCATAACGTGCCAATGAGCGACAGCGCCAGCGCCTTGTTACAGCGTCTGCGCAAGCCGAAGTGATTGCGGCCTTTCAAGAGTAAAATGACGGACTAACTATTCACCGCGAGACATTTACAGATGGACGATCAAGCAACAAAAAATTTCTTTTGGGATGACTGGCAGCGCGAAGCCCTGGCTGCAGGCGTGGCAGCACCGTTGGCAGAACTGGGACGTGAGGTATTGCGCGCGCATCGGCAAAACCGCTGGAGCAAGGATTTTCTGGGCACCGAAGAGGATGGCCCGCACATGCTGACAATGTGTCTGGAAGATGCGGCCGGGACCGAGCTGTTTTTCATCGAGAACCTGTATCCATACGATACCGCGCGCATTGATGCAACGCGCGCCGGCCTGAGCCTGAAATAGCGGAAACGTGCCCGGTATCGGCTCTGGCGCCGTTTGCCCATAGCCTGCTTTGAAAAAATCTGTTGTTCAACCGATGAACAGCGGATTTTTCACGTGGGTGGAATAACAAATAGCAACACGACGCGGTTTTAAGCACGCGGTCGCTGATAAACTATCGGGTGCTCTATTTTTGGGCAAAAAAGCGCAAAGCGCAGAACCGAATGCAACAAGAGCCTGTGAACAATCAAGTAGCCCAAGGATTATGATGAAACGTGTTGATGATTTCCGACTGAAGTTTGGTAAAAAAGAGCTGGTGCCTATCATTATCGGCGGCATGGGCGTGGATATTTCGACCGCAGCACTCGCGCTCGAAGCTGCGCGTCTGGGCGGCGTCGGCCATATTTCGGACGCAATGGTCAACGAGGTTTCCGACCGGCGTTTCGATACCAGCTTCGTCAAGGATAAAACCCGGCTTTACAAATACAACATCAATAATTCGGATAAGACCGGCATCCATTTCGACCTCGGCCATCTGGCCGAAGCCACCAAGCTGCATGTCGGCAATACCATGCAAGCCAAACGCGGCGATGGCGAAATCTGGGTCAATTGCATGGAAAAGCTGACCATGAACGCCCCGCGCGAAACCTTGCGCGTGCGTTTGGCCTCGGCGCTGGATGCAGGGATCGACGGCATCACGCTCAGTGCCGGCCTGCATCTGGGTTCGTTCGGGCTGATTGCCGATCATCCGCGCTTTCGCGACGCCAAACTGGGCATCATCGTGTCATCGGTACGCGCATTGCAGATTTTCTTGCGCAAGAACGCCAAACTGAACCGCTTGCCCGATTACGTGGTGGTCGAAGGCCCACTGGCGGGCGGACACCTCGGTTTCGGCATGGATTGGGCGCAGTACGATCTGGCCACGATCATGGCCGAAGTCACCGCCTTCCTCAAAGCTGAACAGCTGGAAATTCCGCTGATCGCCGCAGGCGGCATATTTACCGGCAGCGATGCGGTTTCCTTCCTCGAAAATGGCGCGGCAGGAGTCCAGGTGGCAACCCGCTTTACCGTGGCCGATGAGTGCGGCTTGCCGGCCAAAGACAAGCAGGAATATTTCAAGGCCAGCGAAGAAGACATCATCGTCAACACGATCTCGCCGACCGGCTATCCGATGCGCATGCTCAAGAACACGCCGGCAATCGGTTCCGGCATTCGTCCGAATTGCGAATCGTATGGTTATCTGCTCGACGGCAACGGCAACTGCGCCTATATCACCGCCTACAACCGCGAAGTGGAAGCGCATCCGAATGCCAAGGTCATTTCGGTGATGGACAAGACCTGTCTGTGCACCCACATGCGCAATTACAATTGCTGGACTTGCGGTCATTACACGTATCGCCTGAAAGACACCACGCGCCGGCTGCCGGACGGCAGTTATCAGGGACTCAGCGCAGCGCACATCTTCCTCGACTACCAGTACAGCGTCGACAACAAAATCGCGTTGCCGGAGTAAGCGGCCAACGCATCGGCCTTGCTGCCCGATAGTGATCGGGCGGCAAGCGTTGCATTCGTCCAATTGCCCAATTCTGTGACCTGTTCTACAGCCAGCCCGATTTCCTGAAGCGGTGATACAGATAGCCGCAGACCGCGCACATGATCAGGATCGCGGCCGGATAGCCGTATTTCCATTGCAGTTCCGGCATGACCTTGAAATTCATCCCCCAGATGCCGGCAAACGCGGTGGCGATGGCGAAGATCGCAGCCCAGGCGGCAAGGCGCTTGTTGACTTCGCTTTCATCGATGGCCACTAACGACAGATTGACCTGAATCGCCGTACTGATGGTGTCACGAATTGTGTCAATTGAAGTATTGATCCGATACAAGTGATCATATACGTCGCGAAAGTATTCCTGCGTGTTGGCGCACAACGCCGGCACCCTCCCGCCATGTAGCTTGCCGATGGCTTCCATCAAGGGCGTTACTGCATGTTTAAGCAACATGACCTTGCGCTTGAGCTGGTACAGTCGTTCAATATTGGTACGCTCCGAACCCTTGGCGAATATTTGTTCCTCGATCGTTTCCAGCTCCGACTCCAGCGCTTCGATCAGGGGAAAATAGCGGTCGACTACCGCATCCATCAGCGCATACAGCACAAACGCCGGACCTTGCTTGAGCAAATGCGGTTCGTGTTCGCAGCGCGCACGCACGCCCAGAAAATCTTGCCGGCTGCGCTTGCGTACAGATAACACGTAGTTTTCACCGGCAAAGACATCCAGCTCGCCGATCGTCAATGCACCGTCGTCCCACTCCATTACATGCGCAACTGCGAATAGCGAATCGCCATATTCTTCAATTTTTGGCCGCTGCCGGACGCTCCGTGCGTCTTCGATCGCCAGTTCGTGCATGCCAAATTCCTTCTGCATCAGCGCCAGTTCTGCAGGTTCGGCATCGCGCAGCGCTAGTACTATCGATTCAGTACGATGAAGTCTTGACTTCATCGTGCTCCGTTCTCACCCTCTCCCTCGGGGAGAGGGTTGGGGTGAGGGGATCCGGTTCTCACTGTATTCGTTCCGGATCTATAGGCCGCCCACGGCTATCGCTTTGCAGCAGTACCGGACGTTCAACTCGCTTAGTTGCCGTTTAGTTGCCGGTAAGTAACGCATGCTATGATGCAATTATATTAATTCATACTACGTTACCGAATTCGATAATGAGCATACGCACCCCCTCTGAAGATATGCAGGGATTCGAAATTCGCCCCTTCTTGGTGGAGTTTCGAAACCCGAAAGTCGAGGCGGATTTCTTGCGCCATCATCTGCCCAAGACGCAATCCCAGCTACGTCAGGCGCTGATTTTCTGTTCCTTTTTCTATGTCGCCTTCGCGTTGACCGATGTCGCGGTGCTGGGATACGGCAAGCAGGCGCTGACCCTTTTTCTATTCCGGCTGTCAGTGGCAGCAACTGCGCTATTGTCTATTTTTATGGTTTTCCGGCATCCGAAATCGCTGACGGTGCCTGCGGTTGCCGCTACGATCGTGGAGATTGCCGGGATGGCCACCTTCATGCTGATCGTCGTTTATCGCTTCGCTGAAATGCCGTGGCATGGAATGTCGATCAGCATCATGTTGATCGTGGTCTATCTCTTCATTCCGAACCGCCTGATAAATGCAATGGCGGTGACGATTGCCAGCACTCTGGTTTTCCTATACCTGGCTTTTGAGGCAGGCAACCTGACTGCCTCGGACAAGATAACGCTGTCGATGCTGCTGTTGCTGCTCAATACCTTCGGCGCGGTGTCGGCACGCCGGTATCACCGGCTTTGGCGCGAGGAATTTCGGGCGCAGTCGAATTTAAAGAACTTGTCCACCCGCGATTATCTGACCGGTTGCTACAACCGACGGCATCTGCATGAGCACTTACTGGACGCTGAAATCCTGCGCGCGCAGCGTTACGGCTTGTGGCTGACGGTGATTCTGTGCGACCTCGACCATTTCAAGCGCATCAATGACGGCTACGGCCACGACGTTGGCGATACCGTATTGCGTACATTCTCAGGCTTGCTCAAGAGCATGACGCGCGAGCGCATCGATTGCGTGGTGCGCTATGGCGGCGAAGAATTTCTGCTGGTCGTGCCGGAAACCGATCTGACCAGTGCCGCCGCACTTGCCGAGAGTTTGCGTATCGCATGGGCGCAATATCCGATAGCGGATGCCGCTGAAGAAAAAATCCATACCACCGCCTGTTTTGGCGTCATTGCGGTCAATTTTGCCGCCAGCGAACAATCAATAACGCAATCTGCGATGATTACTGCTGCCGATGGATTGTTGTATGAAGCAAAAAAAGCAGGGCGCAACTGCACCAGGTCGAACGAATTGCAGCCCGAAATGACGCTCGATGACAGCGATTGCTGTTGCCAGGCAGCGGCCTGAGCATCGCTTGCGCGCTTTACTTTACGGTTGTCTTGCAGAATTTTTCTCAAGACTGTGGCGTCAATCCCAGCACGATGTCAAAGCGTGCTGCCAGTTCACCCTGATGTTCCCGGCTCGGCAGGAACGGTACCAGCAGCGCGGCGCGCTGTTGGGGATCGCGGATGCTGCGCAAAATGCCGTCGCGCTCATTGAGCGGGTGGCCCTGCACGTATAGTTGCGTGGTCAGCAATTCCCGGCCGCCTTTGTACACCTTGACGTGGATATGCGGCGTGCGGCCCGGATACGGCACCGGCTTGATGGTGCGGAAACGGTATTGGCCGTCCTGGCCGGTCTCGAAGCGGCCGAAACCCTGGAAGTTCGCATCGTTCCTGGCGCTGGCATCGGCGGTATGAATATAGCGCCCGTTGTGATCGACCTGCCAGATCTCGATTGTCACCCCGCGCAAGGGATTGCCGCGCAGGTCCAGAATGCGCCCGCTCAGATCGGTAATCTCGCCCGCAGCTGCGGCCTGGCGCCCCTTAACGATAATCAAATCGTTGTCCTGATCCAGCGGCAGCCGGTCCGGGTAGAACGGGCCTTCGGTTTGCGCCGGCGTCGCGGTCAGGCTTTGCGCCCATGCCGCGTGCGCGCTGCACGCCAGCGTGCCGAGCAGCAGGCCGTGCAACACGGTGCGGCGCTGGCGTTGATTCCCGCCAGCATGCGGCAGCGGCAGACTGGCTTCAGATCGGGCGGTTTTGGCGTCAGGCATCGCAGCTTCTCCTTGATGACTCTTCACTGTATCTGAGAGTCGGAAAGACCGTCGAAGTTGCTGCGGTATTCAGGAAAAATGCCATGCGGAATGCTGCGATTACGCTGCAAAATTTTAAAAAACTAGGGTATATGATAAAACATGCAGTTTCCCGTAGTATTTTACTGGGTTTTTAAAAATACATAGTGCCGTATAGGAATGAAGTGGATTTCTGCGGCTTGATCCTGCGCCGGCAAAAATTCACTCTTCTATGCGGAAAGTTCGGCGGCTTCGTTTTCGGCTTGCAAGCGAAAGCGCTGCGGCAGCAGGGCTTTCTTGCGCGTCGCGTAATCGAAGCACACGATGCCGGTCTTGCCGCGCGCCACTTCGCGCTGCGACACTTGCTCGCGCATGCGCCACAGCAGGTCGCAGCCATACGGGTTGAAGTCGGCCGCCGCCATTTCGACTGCCATCACCTCGCCGTGGAACGCTTCGGAACGGTATTGCAGCGCGGCATCGGCGACGATGATGCCGACGCCTTCGACATTCATTTCGGTGTAGCCGAGCGACTGGAAAAAGCGCATGCGCGCCTCCGACACCACGCTCAGCAGCAGCGCATTGTCGAGATGGCCGCCGTAATTCATGTGGCTCGCGTAAAGCGTAATGTCGGTAGAGAACGGGAAATGCTCGGGAAGCGAAATGTGAATGCGGGCCATGGGATCGGTTTGACAGGTTGGGGCGGTATGCGCAGACGGCTGCAAGGAGCGCTGGGAATCGCAGATGTAGGGAACGGAAAAAACAACAGGGGCAAACCGTGATCTGCCCCTGTTGTCACGCACTATGTATAACTGCTCAGTTCGCCGTAGCTGCCTGAGCAGTGTGTTGGCGTTACGCCCGTGCAGCCTTCAATGCGGCATTGAGGGTGGCACTCGGACGCATCACAGCCTTGAGCTTTTCAGAGTCGAGGATGTAGTAGCCGCCGATATCGACCGGATGGCCCTGCACCGCCTTGAACTCGGCTGCGATCTTTTGCTCGTTCTCGGTCAGGGTTTTGGCCAGCGGTGCGAAATGCGCCTGCAATTCTGCATCGTCGGTCTGTGCGGCCAGCGCCTGCGCCCAGTACAGCGCCAGATAGAAT
>Ga0366772_1133_pt1 | contig 10232 bp, 9 predicted proteins | sample BONcelN113001C11_FD_207089 | JGI IMG/M metagenome (GOLD analysis project Ga0366772, IMG submission 207089) | Enriched cells from coal bed in the Powder River Basin, Montana, United States - BONCAT cells N11 rep2 HSBNCT.N11.300.1.C11 ...
GGTTGCTCATCTGTTTAAGGGAGCTTTAGATACGGAAATTGCAGCTCCATTTCCACGTCTTAGCTATGAGCAGGCTATGAATCTTTACGGTTCGGACAAACCCGATACCCGCTTTGATATGACATTCGTCGATATTTCTGAGGTGGTTAAAGGCTCCGACTTCAAGGTATTTGAAAGCGTGCTGCATGAGGGTGGCAAGGTCAAGGCGATTAATGTAAAAGGGTATTCCCATATTCCGCGGCGGGAGCTTGACGGACTTGTAACTTATGTCAATACCTATGGCGCCAAAGGCCTGGCTTGGATATGTTATACAGAGGAAGGCATTAAGTCTCCTATTACTAAGTTTTTCTCAGATGCTATTATTGAAGGTATTACAAAAGAGGCTAAGGCCAAGCAAGGTGATTTACTGTTAATTATTGCAGACAAGCCTGAAGTGGTTGCTTCTGCGCTAGGACAGCTTCGCCTGGAAATGGCCCGTCGCCAAAATTTGATCGATCCTGATAAACTGTCTTTCCTGTGGGTTGTTGACTTTCCTATGTTCGAGTATGATCCAGAAGACAAGCGTTGGGTAGCAATGCACCATCCGTTTACTTCTCCCCGCGAAGAGGATGTTCAATATCTGGAAAATGAACCTGGCAGGATAAAAGCCAAAGCCTACGATATGATATTAAATGGTACAGAGATTGGCGGCGGCAGTATTCGTATTTTCAACCGGGAACTGCAGGAGAAAGTCTTTAAAGCCATCGGTCTGACTAAAGACGAAGCTATCGAGAAATTTGGATATCTTCTGGAAGCCTTTGAATATGGAACCCCGCCGCACGGAGGCATTGCTTTCGGACTGGATCGTCTGGTAATGCTGATGGCCAAGCGAGCCTCTATTCGTGATGTGATTGCCTTCCCGAAAAACCAAAGTGCGACAGATGTTATGATGCAGGCCCCTTCCGAAGTAGCTGTTAAACAGTTAAGAGAATTGCATGTCCGTTCAAGTTTGCGTATCAAACCGCGCGCGTTATTGTGGCTGGTGATATAAGTCGGATCACCGGATAATAGATAGCCTACGATTTGATTAATCGGGTTATACCCCTTTTCCTTGAGCGCCGAATAAACCGTGGTGATGATGACGGCAGCCGAATTCTTTTCTTCATTCTCCACACGGTACATCATCGTCTGTTCAGACAGATTAGCCATGGTTCAGCCTCCTTCTCCCCTAGTATCTCCTTGTCTATACCATTATATTCTTTATCGACTATTTTTTTCCTATTATATTATATTGCCTAAAGCATTATGACAGTAAAGGGTGGGGGTGCCACCCTTTTGTATGCTATTACTCTTTAATTTGGCTCTTGGAGACATTAACAGCAGCCTGCAATGCTTCCTCAATCTTCGTGGTATCTTTGCCGCCGGCTTGCGCCATTTCTGGTTTACCGCCGCCACCGCCGCCCGATACCTTGGCAGCTTCTTTGACAATATTTCCTGCATGAATGCCTTTCGCGACTGCGCTGGCAGTCGCCATAGCAACAAAATTCACTTTATCATTAGCTGCCGCTCCAAGAATAACAACCCCGCTAGTTAGTCTGTCTCTGATCATATCGGCCGTTTGGCGCAGCGTTTCCATATCGGCAGCCTCAATTTGTCCGGCAACAATCTCCACGCCACCCACTTCAATCTTGGCGGTTAAGAGCTCAGATACAGCTGCTTTAGCCATACGAGTGGTAAGTGTGGCAATTTCTTTTTCCAGTTCTTTAATATGAGCCAATGTACTTTCGGCCTTCGCCGGCAATTCATCCGGACGCGTTTTTAAGGTAGAAGCAGCTTGAAGCATAATTTCTTCCTGGGCTTTAACGTAGTCAATAGCTCCGAAGCCTGTCACAGCTTCGATTCTTCTAAGGCCTGCCCCGATACCGGCTTCACTGATAATCTTAAAGAAACCAATTTCAGACGTATTGGACACATGCGCTCCGCCACATAGCTCTTTGCTGTCGTCACCAATAACAATTACACGTACGTTATCTCCGTACTTCTCACCGAACAAAGCCATAGCACCCATTTCTTTTGCTGTATCCTGCGTAGTTTCAATAACAGCAACCGCTATATTGCTTAGTATCAGTTTGTTGACGATTCTTTCAATTTCATCAAGCTCGTTATTCGACACACCGGCAAAGTGTGTGAAATCAAAACGCAGCCGATCCTGCCCCACATATGAACCTGCCTGATTAGCATGCAAACCTAATACCTGTTTGAGAGCAGTATGCAGCAGATGGGTAGCCGTATGATTGCGTCGAATATCATTCTTTCTTTCGGTATTAACAGCAAGCTGCGCTATATCACCTTGATGTATGCTGCCTTCTATAACGTGCCCCAGATGATACACCGTGCCATCCGGTAGTTTTTTCGTATTTTTAATTTCTACCTTGCCGACAGCGGTGCAGATAATGCCGGTGTCGCCGACTTGTCCGCCACCTTCGGCATAAAAAGGAGTTACATCCAGAATTAGTGCCGTTTCCTCACCCTGGAAGACTTCGGCAGCGATTTTGCCGTCCTTAAGCACAACAAGAATTTTAGCTCTATCCGCATTGGGGTCACAGCTTAACCCTTCCAACGCCAAACCAGAGAGATCGGGAATGTCAATTCGCTCTTCATTCTCTTGCCTTGCCGCACGAGCCCTATCACGCTGCTGCTCCATTGCCCGGTCAAACTGAGCTTTATCAAGACTCATTTCCTGTTCTTCCAGAATTTCCAGCGTAAGTTCCCATGGAAAACCGTAAGTATCATAAAGTTTAAAGGCCGTATTGCCATCCAAAGACTTTATACCGGATTTTTTTAATTCCTCGATATGCTGATTCAAAAGTTCCATCCCTTGAACCAGGGTTTCATTAAAGCGCGCTTCTTCTGTCTGAACTACCTTTTTTAAATAGTCCTTCTTATCGGTAATATCAGGATACGGTTTAGCAAAAATTTCAGCCACCACATCAACAATACCGGTAAGGAATGGCTTATTTACGCCCATGAGTCTTGCGTGACGAACTGCCCGGCGCAGAATGCGGCGCAGTACATAACCCCGGCCTTCGTTGGATGGCAGCACGCCATCAGCGATCATTACAACCATGGAACGGCCATGATCGGCGATAACTTTTAACGAGACATCCGTTTTGACAGCTTGCCCATAGGTAACGCCAGCCACCGTTGACATGTATTCGATAATAGGGAATAACAAATCGGTTTCAAAATTAGACCGTTTATTCTGCAGAACAGAGGCAATCCTCTCTAAGCCTGCGCCTGTGTCTATATTTTTCTTGGCTAGCGGAGTGTAGTTGCCTTCTTCGTCTCTGTCAAACTGGGTAAACACCAAATTCCATATTTCAAGATACCGGTCACAGTTGCAGCCAACAGCACAATCTGGTTTGCCACAGCCGCGTTCTTCGCCAAGATCGATATGGATTTCTGAACATGGTCCGCATGGTCCCGGTCCAATTTCCCAGAAGTTCTCTTTTAGACGAACGATCCGCTCCGGCGGAAGACCTATGTCATCACGCCAAAGGGCGAATGCTTCGTCATCGTCGGTATAAATAGTGATCCAAAGTTTGTCGGCAGGCAGTCGGAGCCAGACGGTTAAAAATTCCCATGCCCACGCAATTGCTTCTTTCTTGAAATAATCCCCAAATGAAAAATTGCCCAGCATTTCAAAAAATGTATGATGCCGCGCAGTCCGTCCGACATTCTCAATATCGCCCGTTCTTATGCATTTTTGGCTTGTTGCAATACGCGGATGCGGCGGTTTCATTTTTCCGGTAAAAAAAGGTTTAAACGGCGCCATACCTGCGCCAATTAAGAGCAGTGTCGGGTCATTCTCAGGAATTAGCGAATAACTTGGTAAAACAAGATGATCTTTACTGGCAAAAAACTGCAGATATTTTTCGCGCAGCTCATTTCCGGTCACTAGAAAAACCCCCTCAAAATATGCGGAACTTCTGCTGGCATTATACATAATTTAGATAATAATGTCAATAAATGGTGGCTATACTAACGCCTTTACAAGGTGCTGCAAGAGCACTTTACCAATTGCGGCAACAGGCACTCCCAGCAGCATTCCAGCCAGTCCGCCCAATTCACTTCCGACAAAAACAAAAAAAATGACTGATAAAGGATGAAGCCCCACACTTTCTCCTAAGATTTTGGGGCCAATTATGGTACCTTCGACCTGGTGTATGATAAAAAAGAGAAGAACCACTTTGACTGCCAGGTATGGAGATTCTAAGAGCGCCAGAGTTACTGCCGGAGTAGCGCCAATAATTGCGCCAAAGTAGGGTATTAAATCAAGCATTCCTGCTAGAATACCGATTAGCAAGGCATATTTCACATTGAGCAAATACAGTCCGGCGCTCACCAAAACTCCCACAATGATTGCCACTGTTACTTGCCCGCGAATAACACCGCTAAGCACCTTATCTAAGTCTTTCCACACCAGACTGACCTCATGCCGCCAGCCTCCCGGTATGATTCGAAGAAGCTCTTCCCTAAACTGATTCCAGTCGCTTAATAGATAAAAAGCCAGCACCGGAGTGATAACAAGCCCAATTGCATGAGTAACAAGCCCCATGAGAGCATCCACCAGCGAGGTTATATAGGCTTGCCCCTCATTTTGCAGAAATACCAGTCGCTGATCTAACGTTACACGCAGCGAATAGGGCAGTGCAGAATTTTGGTATTGCAGCTGAAATGCCTGCATTTCTTCTTCTACCACTCCAACAAGTGCGGGCAAATCCTTGCTGAAGCTTTCCAGTTCATGGATAATGACCGGAAATAAACGGCTGCCCCCATAAATTAACAAGCTGAAAACTACTGCGTATAAAGACAATATTGCCGTAATACGGCCAAATCCCCTGCGTTCCAGATAACTTACCGCCGGATTTAAAAGATAGGCCATAAAAAAAGCAATAATGAAAGGATACAACCCATTTCTGACAATGTACAAAAAGGTAACCATTCCACTTAGAATCAGCAAAATAAAGGTAATCCGCAAATGACGTTTAGTAATAATCACAGCTCACGCTCCACCGGCAAACCTATCGTAATAAAAAAAGCAAAGACCACAAGGGTCTCTACTTTTTGGCAACTAGTGCATTCTTTTCATAAACCGCTTGCGAGTCCGGCGCGCGCCTTTAACAAAATCACTAGTGACATCCTTAATAGTATCTGCGCCTCGTTCTATTAGCGGTTTCCTCTGCGGTCTTGCCATGGGACCTATGATCGCGCCGAGTACGGTTCCTACAAGACTACCCCACACCAACCCTTGCCAAAATCTGCCGCGCATCATATCACCCCTTTTATCTTTACATCTGTAAGTTAACAATCTCCTGACCGGGCGGTGCATATTGTGTTAGCGATCCATCAGCTTCCACACTAAAAATCTTGGTGTTTTCGCCGTTAACCACAAACTCTAAACAACACTCCCAGCAGAAGTATTGATCAACCCCTACCTTTCCGATTGCCCGCTCGTTACATATTGGACAATTATTCAAGCCGATCCACCTCACACCACATAATTACATTTCAGCATGAAGCAGTTTTGCCATTGTTTCTGGAACAATCAGCTTATCAGTGCTTACAACCTGGGCCGGGGGCATTGGCATAATCATTCGTCCCCGCAGCAAATCTGTTACAATGCCGTCAGAAAGCTCGTATTCTCTGATTTCACCGGTAATTTCGTCAAATAGAATATCTACCAGTGAACCCAAGCTTATGCCTGCCTCTGTATAAATTTGCTTGTCAAAGAGTGATTTAGAACAATATACCCCTGTAGCTTGCTGTATGTCTGATAACGATGTGACAACTTCTTTATCATGTACCATGATAGCATCCCGTCCAATCCTCTGGATATCGCAAAAATAAATACCCTGAGATTCGGAAAACCAGTTTGCGCCTGTGACGATTACTCCTGCTACTGCCGCCTTTTCAATATCCAAAACTACCTCTTGAGCCTCACCAATCTGAGCGCCGCTCTTAATCTCAAGTATCGGCAAGTCAAGGAGACAACGTATTTTTAGCATGTCAGCCTCCCATCAGATTGTAATATTAGTATGGCCAAAAAATAGTCACTTTATATCATTGTTCTTATCTTTCATTTTATGGTTGCCATTATATATGGTCATCGAACGACCTTGCTGATAATTCCGCCGCCTATCACAATATCTTCGTCATAAAAGACAACCGATTGGCCGGGGGTAATCGCCCGCTGCGGCTGCTCAAACTTAACATTTACTTGTCCATTGGCAAGCGGTGTAAGAATAGCGCTACCTTCTTTAGCGCTGTAACGGATCTTGGCAGCAACTTTCATCTGATCTTCAAGCTTATCAAACGTGATAAAATTAAGATCATGAGCAATCAGCTCATCGGCAAAAACATCATTATCAGCGCCTACAAGCACTTGGTTGCGGTCATAATCCAGAGCAATAACATATAACGGATGTCCTGCTGCTATGCCCAGCCCTTTACGCTGCCCCACGGTATAAAGGGGAAGACCTTTGTGCCTTCCTAAGATTTTGCCATGTGTATCAATGATGTTTCCAGGCTTAATAACCTCAGGCGCTTTATCTTCTAGAAAAGCCTTATAGTCATCGTTTGGCACAAAACAAATCTCCTGACTGTCTGGTTTCTCAGCAACTGCCAGCCCAAGGTCCCTTGCCATTTGCCTTGTCTGCACCTTGGTATAAGCCCCCAGCGGCATCAGGAAGTGCTTTAGCGTATGCTGGTTCAAATGGTACAAAGCATAGGATTGGTCCTTGCTATTATCGATTCCTTTCCTCAGCAGATAGCGTCCTCTTTGCTCATCATACTCAATACGCGCATAATGCCCGGTTGCTACATAGGCAGCCCCCAGCCCGAAGGATTTTTGCAGCAGACCTTCAAATTTAACATACCGGTTACATGCGATACAAGGGTTAGGGGTCTTGCCTTCGGCATATTCGCGAATAAAATAATCAATCACCGTTTCTTCAAACATCTTCCTGAAATTCATTACATAATAGGGAATACCAAGCTTGTCCGCTACTCGCCGTGCGTCTCCAACGGCAGTCAGAGAACAGCAGCCGCGATCATCCGGATTATCCTGAACAGTTTCGGTATCCCATATTTGCATGGTCACCCCTATGACATCGTATCCTTGATGAACAAGAAGGGCGGCAGTTAAAGAACTGTCCACCCCTCCGCTCATCGCTATAACCACGCGTGGTTTAGCGGTCAATCCAATCACTTTCCTTTTTTGCTGATATAATCTTTAATAGCTTCATGCAGCGCATCCGCAGCAAGGTTTGAACAGTGCATTTTAGCAGGTGGCAGACCGCCAAGAGCCTCTGCTACCGCCTGATTGGATATTTCCAGAGCTTCCTCAATTGTTTTGCCTTTCACAAGTTCGGTTACCATGCTGCTTGTCGCAATGGCAGCTCCACAGCCGAAGGTTTTGAATTTAACATCTTTGATAATATTATCTTCAATCTGCAAATAAATTCTCATAATATCGCCACATTTTGCGTTGCCAACTTCACCAACGCCGTCGGCTTCCTTAATATCCCCCACATTACGGGGATTGGTAAAATGATCCATTACTTTATCTGTATACATTGTTATCTCTCCCGTCATTAGTGAGCGTGCACATGGCATTCGCTGCACGGATTGGTTATTTTGATATCAGCACTGGCCCCGTAAAGAGGTGACATATCCCTGAGACGCTGTACAATCTCCGGCAAGAGCTCAAGGAAATAGTCAACTTCCTCTGCCGTATTGCCGCGGCCCAGGGTGATGCGGAGTGAGCCATGCGCTACTTCATGGGTCATTCCCATTGCCAGCAGAACATGGGAAGGATCAAGTGAACCGGATGTACAGGCTGAACCGCTGGATGCAGCGATGCCTTTGAGATCCAAGTTTAGAAGCAGTGATTCCCCTTCAACAAAGTGAAAGCTGAAATTAGCATTGCCAGGCATCCGCTGCGTAGGGTGACCATTGAGCTTGGTATGAGGTATTTTCTCCATAACCTCTTTTATAATCCGGTCGCGCAGTCCCGAAATACGGACAATTTTCTCTTGCATTTCATTTTTGGCTAGCTCTGCCGCTTTGCCAAGTCCAACGATACCTGGCACATTTTCTGTACCAGCACGCATATTTCTTTCATGTCCGCCACCATGCTGGATTTCTTCAATCCGGACACCACGGCGTATATATAGTACCCCTACACCTTTGGGACCATGGAATTTATGTCCGGCAAGTGTAAGCAAATCAATCTTAGAAGCCTTTACGTCTATAGGATAGTTCCCCGCTACTTGTACCGCATCTGTGTGGAAATATATCCCTTTCTCACGGGCAATACACCCTATTTCCGCAATTGGCTGGATGGTTCCAACCTCATTATTGGCATACATAACACTAATCAGGATAGTTTTATCGGTAATTGCCTTTGCTACATCCTCTACTTTAACCATCCCGTATTCATCCACAGGCAAATAAGTAACGGAAAAACCTTGTTTTTCAAGATATTCACAGGTATGCAAAATAGCATGGTGTTCTATCGCGGTCGTAATAATATGATTTCCTTTTTTCCGGTTGGCATAGGCAATCCCTTTTAATGCCAGATTGTCTCCTTCTGTGCCGCCACTTGTAAAGAAGATTTCATTCGGTTCCGCATTAATAAGTGCAGCTACCTTTTCGCGAGCCTCATCGACCGCTTTACGTGCTTCTCGCCCAAAGCGATGGATACTTGAAGCATTACCGAATTTCTCGGTCATATGCTCTAAAATAGTCTCTGCTACGGTTTTATCTACCGGTGTTGTAGCAGAATGATCAAAATATACGCGTTTCATGGCGCTCATCTCCTTGTACTATTTATTTTCCCGGGACAAATCCGAAAGAGAAATTGAATCAAGCACCTGGTCGATGCTGTCTCTAACCTTAGCCCAAACACCTCGCGTGACGCATATACCTGCCCGGTCTCGTTCACAGCCGCCGGTAATCAGACAATCAACCGGAGCGGTAGGGCCTTCCATTACCCGGATAATATCACCGACAGTTATTTGGTTCGGTTCACGAGTTAATGCGTAGCCGCCTTGGGCGCCACGAACGCTTTTCACAAACCCAGCTTTCCGCAGCGACCCCATGAGTTGTTCTAAATAGTGCTCTGAAATCCCCTGCCGCTGGGCAACGCTTTTTAGTGATATCGGCCCTTGTCCGTAATGCATGGCAAGATCATACATGGCCGCAACGCCGTAACGGCCTTTCGTAGACAGCTTCACACAGCATCTCTCCCAGTTATCCGAGTAATACGATAGGTTTTATCGTATATAAATATATCAAAGATTACTCGAATTGTCAAAACAATCCTAAGCGCGATTGTCAGCTTTATTATTCCGGTTTTTGGGTGCTATTATTATCATTTGTCAAGTCATCCAAACGCCCGGCAATCATTTTTTCAAAGCCACTCAACCGTGGTTTATAATATTGGGCACCTGTTAAGCCGGACGGCAGGTATTGCTGTTTCACATATCCTCCGGGGAAATTGTGAGGGTAGAGATAGGCTTGTCCATGCCCCAGCTTCTTTGCTCCTGAATAGCCCGAGTCACGTAAATGAATGGGAACCTCGCCAAAGTCGCGTGAGTGCACATCCTCAATAGCCTTGTCTATAGCCAGGTATGCCGTATTGCTTTTAGGAGCAGCGGCAATGTATATTACCGCTTGGGCTAAGGGGATGCGCGCTTCCGGAAAACCCAGAAACTGAACAGCATTAGCTGCCGTCATGGCGATGGTCAGCGCCTGTGGATCTGCCAGTCCGACATCTTCGGCGGCACAGATAACGATACGCCGGGCAATAAATTTTACATCCTCACCGGATTCTATCATTCTCGCCAGGTAATGAAGGGCTGCGTCCGGATCTGAGCCGCGCATGCTCTTAATAAATGCGGAAACCACATCATAATGCGTATCACCGTTTTTATCGTATCTAAGTGTTTTCTCAGAAGCTATGGATGCTACTGTTGTTTCCGAAATCAGCATATCTCCACTGCAGCCAGCGGCATATGCGGCCTGCTCCAATATATTGAGCGCGGTTCTGGCATCTCCGCCTGATAGCTCTGCAATATTTTCCAGCGCGGCGCTGGAACAGACCAAGTTAAGTTCACCCAGACCCCGCTTTTCTGACAAGGCTTTTTTTAAGATTGAGGTAATCGCTGCGTGATCCAATGGTTGTAGAC
>Ga0366772_1134_pt1 | contig 10187 bp, 8 predicted proteins | sample BONcelN113001C11_FD_207089 | JGI IMG/M metagenome (GOLD analysis project Ga0366772, IMG submission 207089) | Enriched cells from coal bed in the Powder River Basin, Montana, United States - BONCAT cells N11 rep2 HSBNCT.N11.300.1.C11 ...
CTGCTGTGAGGATGCATCCAGTCCTCCAGAGGAATTAAGGATAAGGCAGGTTCTTCGTTTGGTGGACTATACTGACTTGGTATTGGACTCCTGCGAAAAGGCTGCCGGGCTTCAAAGGACGGGTCAGTCCATTGACCTGGGGGGATAGGTAAAGGGTTTGCAGGCGATAAGTTTTTATGTCATTTTTACATATTTTGCTTAGAAAAAAATGAAGATTGATAGGAGATTGAGAAATGAAAAATGTAATAATAATCGGTTCTGGAATCGGTGGTCTTATTGCCGGCAACCTTCTTGCAAAGAAGGGACATAAAGTAACCATATTTGAGTCCCACAGTATGCCTGGCGGCTATACCGCCGGATTTTACAGGAAGGGTTATTATTTTGAGAGCGGCACTCTTTCCTTTGAAGCCTCAGTATCGGTCTTCAAGGCAATGAAGGACATCGGAGTATTGGAAAAGATAGACTTCGTAAAACAGAGAATACGGTTCGTTTCCGAGGATTTCGACGGAACTCCTGAGAATTACGAGGATTATAAAGAAATGATTTACTCTGCTTTCCCATCCGATAAAGAAAAACTGGATATGGCTTTTTCAGATCTGGATAAAATTTTCGAACTGATGGGGAACGTGGATGAACCTATGCCCTTTCTTTACAGTGGGTTTAAAATGTTAAAATCAATGCTTCCTTACATCCTGAGTGCCCCAAAGCTAATGAAACTATCAAAGTTGTATGGCAATATGACGTCATCGGAGTTTGCCGCAAGATATTTCGAAAAAGACTCAAAACTGTTCAAGCAGTTCAGCCAATTCGGCTATCCGGATATGCCAGCCCTGTTTGGGACAGGTTTATCGGCGATGTTAACCGACCTTTGGACTGTGAAAGGTGGTATGCAATCATGGGCTGACATTCTGGCGGAAAACTTCAGGAAACTGGGCGGGGATTTGAAGCTGAACTCCTATGTCGACAAGATAATCACCAAAAACGGGGCTGCAGTTGGCGTCTCATGCAAAAATATCGTTTATGAGGCGGATTATGTTATTTCTGCCGGGGATTATAAGAAAACCCTCCTGAAGCTTGTAGACGACAAGAGTCTTGTTCCGCAGACGCTCCAGGATAAGATCGGCAGGGCAGCCGTTTCGGAGGGCTGCTTTACAGTGTATCTGGGGTTGAATATGTCCAATGAAGAACTCGGCAAATGCATGAAGGTTTATCACGTTGTTACTTTAGACCATAAATCCGGTTATGACATTTACAATTCCGAAGATGGAGAGTTTTTCAGTAAGACATCTATTACACTTTATTCGCCGTCGATGCTAAACCCTAAACATGCTCCTCAAGGAAAATCCTCATTGATGCTTCAGACCATGGTGCCTTACCATTGGCTGAATAACTGGGGCGGCGGAGACAAAGAAGTATATGGACAATTGAAGGAAAAAGCAATGGATGCCATGATAGACAGCGCATCTAGGCTGGTTCCCAGCTTGAAGGAATGTATTGAATATAAAGACGCCGCAACTCCGCTGACTTATGAAAGATTCACTCATAATACCGATGGAGCAAGCTCTTCATGGAGTTGGAATCCTAAGAAGAAGTTCTATAAAAACACCATGAGCGTGAATATAGACACACCGGTGAAAAACCTTTACATCGCCTCCTGCTGGGCGATGCAGATCGGCGGTGTACCAGGTGCCCTTGCAGGGGCTTACCAGTGTGCCAAAAAGATAAAGTGAACGGCATCCTAAGTTAAGAAGGTATAGATACCTCTGGAACTTTTAGAGATTGGATTGTTGCTAGTGACCTTTCTGTTTTTTATTGAATAGGGGACTGAAAATTTTGAGACTGCTGAAGTTGTATTGTCTGCTTTCCTTTTTCAGTGAACTCTGCGTCCTTGGGACTTATAATGGATAGTAATTGTTGCAATTCTCCTACATGCTGTCTTTCTTCGTCTGCAATATGATAGAGAATTTTCTTGGCTCTTTCATCATTAGTAGCCATTGCATGGGCTTCATAACCGATAATTGCTTCATATTCTCCAGCAATATCTACACGAAGAGCTTGAGCTAATTCATCATTGGACAACTGCTTGGGTGCGTTTGCAATGAATGGATTTCCAAGTAATGCCATAAACTCACATCCTTTAAATTTTTACTTTTTTATTTTCTCAAAATTAGAGATTAATATTCAGTAATCTAAACTTTTGTTACAGAACAAGGGGTTCCTCCCATATACGGAACAAATCGTCAAAATATCACTCTTCATAGTATGGACCCTGCGCTTTACAAAGGGATTAACAACTACGTTCCTACGATAGGAATTGAGGCCAAACGGGGATGTGCGCTGAACTGCGCTTATTGTGTTTATCCCCAACTTCAAGGGTCGAGATTGCGATGTCGCCCGCCTGCGGCCGTCGTGGATGAAATGGAACTCTTACATAAAGGATTTTATGGCGGAGCATCATCAGGAAATTGCTGGCATGATTATTGAACCTCTAGTGTAAGGGGCCGCAGGGATGCATATTCAATCCTTGAAAAATTGTATGGAAGAAAACTAAAGAATTGTATGAAAAATAAGAAAACCATCAGAATCCTGACGGTTTTCTTATTTTTTTTATTTTATAATCAGAATAGTGGAACTGTTAAAGTCCAATTACAAAAGCAATCGCTCAATTTAAGGAGGAGAGATTATGATCAAGACTTTTTTGGTTACAGATCTGACAATTGATACTGGGGTACAGGAACTTCTCTTGAAAGCACGAGATGAAGGAATTGAGACAGCATTTGATCGAGCTAGGCAACAAGAACCACGCTGTAAGTTTGGCTTAGCTGGGGTTTGTTGTCGGCGCTGCATGATGGGACCTTGTCGTGTAAGTTTTAGCGACAAAGGGGCGAAACGAGGGGTCTGCGGCGCAACGGCTGATCAAATCGTCGCTCGCAACTTGCTTACCCTCATTGTCGATGGGGCGACACCCCATATCGAACATGCCCGCGAAGTGGCACAAACCCTTTTGGAAGTTGCCGAAGGCAAAGCGCCTTATGAAATTAAAGGCAAAGATAAGTTGATGAAAATTGCCCAGGGCTTGGGCTTAACTCTTGACGGCAAGAGCATGAACGAAGTGGCAGAGGAAGTCGCGCTAATAGCTTTGCAAGATTTTCAAAAACAATCCGGGGTAGCCAACTGGCTGAGTTTACGTGCCCATGACAAGTCCGTTAAAACTTGGGAAAAATTAAACATTCTACCTCGCAATGCTCACTTGGAAATTGCCAATGCAATTAACAAGGCTGCCATGGGATGCGACAGTGATCCACTTAACCTCCTCCTCGGAATTATGACGATGGCCCTAGTTGAAGGGTATGATGGGCTTCACCTCTCAACCGATCTTTCGGACGTCCTTTTTGGCACACCCAAGATAGTCAAGGCCCAATACAATATGGGAGTCATTAAAGAGGATTATGTTAACATTGCGGTTCACGGCCATATTCCTATGGTTTCGGAAAAAGTGGTGGAATGGAGCCGAAAACTAAACGGGGAGGCCAAAACCCTAGGCGCCAAAGGGATTAATGTCATCGGGATATGCTGCAGTGCCAATGAATTATTGATGAGGCAAGGGGTTTCCGTAGCAACCAACTTTGCCAGCCAAGAACTGGCGATTGTAACAGGGGCCTTAGAAGCTATGGTTGTCGATGCCCAATGTATCATGCCGGGCTTGCAAAAAGTTGCCGAATGTTATCACACGGAACTGATTTCCACCTTGCCCATGATTAAGATTGAAGGATCTAGCCACGTTGAGTTTTCTCCGGCTAATGCCGATAAGATGGGCGAGGAAATCGTCCGCAAAGCGTTAGGGCGTTATACCGAACGCGATTTGGTTAAACTACAAATACCCCAAGGAACTGTTGACGCTTATGCCGGCTTTTCGGTGGAACAAATCATCGAACTGCTTGCGAAAATCAATCAGGAAGACCCGCTCCAACCCTTTATCCAAGCGCTCACAGACGGGGATATCTTAGGCGTGGTCGCTATTGTCGGGTGTACTAATCCGCGACTGAAACAAGACTGGGCTAATACAGAAGTAGCAAAGGAACTTTTAAAACATAACGTTTTGATTGTAACAACCGGCTGCTCGGCACACTCTCTCGGTAAAAACGGTCTTCTGTCTCCGGAGGGCATCGAGTATTGCGGTTCTCAACTCGCTAACGTGCTGAAAACGATCGGCGAAGCCAATGGGCTCCCTTCGTTGCCTCCGGCGTGGCATATGGGCAGCTGCGTAGATAACTCCCGTGTGGATGATTTGCTGGTTGCCCTAGCCAATCGGGTTGGAGTCGGTGTACGGGATTTGCCGGTAGCCGGATCGAGCCCAGAGCCTCAGAGTCCAAAGGCTTTGTCAATTGGCGCCTTCTTTATAGCCCAGGGTGTCGACGTTCATATCGGTCTCAACGCTCCGATCAGCGGTTCTCCTTTTGTGGAAAATGCTTTGACGGCAGATAAAGGGGATTTTGCCGTAACGACGGATGAGCTGTTCGGGGGTAAGCTGATTTATGAGGAAGACCCCATCAAAGCGGCACACTTATTAATTCAACGAATTATCAAAAAACGCAAAGCGTTAGGCTTGCAAAGCCCCGATCTGGAGTTTTAAAAGCAGAATTCATGAGTTGATCAAGGTTATGATCAACGGGAAGGAAAACAACAAAAATGAGCGTTACTAATAAGAGCGTAAAAATTGCTGTTTCTGGTAAAGGCGGGGTGGGTAAAACCACCTTGGCCTCTCTTTTATGTCATTTATATACCCAAGATGGCCAGCATGTTCTTGCGGTTGATGCTGACCCAGATGCTAATTTAGGGACTGCCCTAGGATTTCCTCAAGAGCTGCTCGCCAAGCTCACTCCCATTTCTGAGGAAAGGAAGTTAATTAAAGAACGCACCGGTGCAGAACCAGGATCAATTGGGACGATGTTTAGTATAAATCCTTACGTGGATGACATTCCCGACACTTATGTGGCCCGGCATAACGGAATCAAACTTTTACGGATGGGTTCAGTAACCTTGGGAGGAGCTGGCTGTGCCTGCCCTGAGAGCACCTTATTGCGCAGTTTGTTACAGCATATGGTCTTAGAACGGGACGAAACCGTCATTGTGGACATGGAGGCAGGTTTGGAACATTTCGGGCGCGGAACGGCGGATGGGGTGGATGCTTTTATTGTAGTCGTCGAACCGGGCAAACGGAGTTTTGAAACCGCGCATGCAGTGGTTAAACTGGCCAAAGACATTGGGGTTAACCGAGTATATGCCGTCATTAATAAGGTACATTCCGGTCAGATCGAAGAAATTAAACGGGAAATGAGTTTTATTCCTATCTTGGGGTATCTACCCTATGACCCTATGGCAGTGCAGGCAGATCTTACAGGTCAAAGCCTCTTTGATTTAAGTCCGAAATTCGTGGAACTAGCCAAAGAAATTAAGGTTCATATCGAATCTTTATTAGGAAACCAGCTTTAATGCCGTCCTTACCGAAAGGAGGGGCTTTTCGTTAATTGCAAAGAAAAGTCTTGCCGAACGCGTAAACCCTAATGAGTCATGCTCAGTTATATAGCTAAGTGGCATGAGAAAACGCACAGATCCTATTTCGTTTACTTCGTACAGCTTGACGCTCTGCCCAGCAAGCAATACTTACTGGGCAGAGCGTCAAATGTTGAGTGAGTGTAGAAGTTCAATCAGGTCAGTTAAGGAGAACGGTTTTGATATGTAATGTTCAATTAACCCGTTTTCTAATGCAACTTTTACGTCCTTTTGATCAGAGTACGCAGTAATTAAAATAACGGGTATGCGTGGGTATGAGTTAGCGATTTCACTTAGGACTTCCAATCCCCCCATACCTGGCATTTTCAAATCTAATAGAACAACCGATGGAATACATTCGCGGATTCTTGCCAAAGCCTGCAAACCGTTGGAAGCTGTGTCAACCAAATAACCTTCGAGAGTTAGAACCTCGTTTAAAAGACGACGTATTCCATCATTGTCATCGACAACTAACGCCTTTTTCAAAGCGTGCATCACACCCCTTTTACTGGCACTAACTCTTTAATTGATTTCTTCTTTAACTATTTGGTCGATAAAGTTTAAGACAGTTGCCATTAATTCCTTTATCTCACGTTCGATTCCACTCCTTTAGTTATTCACTCAACTTTCGCACCGCGAAAGTGAGTTCAAAACGGCTTAAATACAGGGATTGAAGCCAAAAAATTAGGCTATTGACAGAAAAACACCTTTCTAACTTGGTATAATGGAAGTGACCAAACCACCATCAATTCCAAACAGAAAGGTGCGCACTTCCATGTTACAACACAACTCTCTGTCTGACCACTATCAAAGTCAACTTTCTTTCCTTTTTTCAACCCTCAAAGTGGGGCAACTCCTTCGCAACGCAGGAATTCGCAAAGCCTATGGGGTTTCGAGTTTCGCTGTATTTCAAATCCTCTTTCAGCTCGTATTCCAAGGGCGCAATCTCTTTCGAATGTTACAAAGTCCGCGCGGAGAAACACTTCCTGGCAAAGATGTAATCTACCGATTCCTCAATGAAACCTGCTATAACTGGAGGCGGTTTTACCAATCATTAAGCCTTAAAGTGGTCTCCCGTTTTGAGAGCCTCACCTCCGCACGTCGTGTCCGTGTTTTCATTATCGATGATTCGGTCATGAGCCGACAACGCAGTAAAAAGGTTGAACTTTTAGCTCGGGTCTATGATCATGTTTCCGGTCATTTTGTGCGTGGCTATACCTTGTTAACCCTGGGCTGGTCCGACGGCTATAGTTTTGCACCCTTAGACTTTACCTTAATGAGCTCTGCCCACGCCAAGAACCGTCTATGTGAAATGCGCCAGGACTTGGACAAGAGAACCCTGGGTTACAAGCGCCGACAGGAGTCGATGCTCCCCAAACCGGATGCGGTCGTAGAAATGCTCAAGCGTGCTTTAAATGCCGGATTTTCGGCGGATTATGTGTTGATGGATAGCTGGTTTACCCAAGCCCCACTCCTTCAGAAACTCGGGGCTCAGAGCCTTCACGTGATTGGAATGGTCAAAGAGCTTAAGCAACGGTATATCCTTGAGGGAGAATCGCTAAGCCTAAGTGAGCTTTATGCGAAAATCCCTAAGAGCCCTAAAACGGAAATCCTAGGCTCAGTTCGCGTTGAGACTCCGAATGGCCTGGCGCTTAAAATCGTCTTTGTCCAGAATCGAAACAACCGCAGAGAGTGGTTGGCGATCTTGACTACAGATCTGGCCTTGGAGAATACTGAGATCATCAGAATATATGGCATGCGGTGGAGTATTGAAACCTTCTTTAAAATGGCCAAATCCCATCTGAAATTGGGAACGGAGTTCCAAGGACGATCCTTTGATATGATGATTAGCCATACAACCCTTGTCTTTGCCCGATATCTCCTCCTGGAATGGGAACGAAGAGAAAACAAAGATGAGCGATCCCTCGGGGGATTATTCTACCTGTTTGCCGATGAGGTCTCCGACATCGACTTAAAGACAGCGTTGAAGCAGCTCATGATATTTGTTCTGGATTTGCTCACCGATAAATCCAGAGAGAATGAAGCATTACTTTGTCAACTGCAGCATTGGATCAGCGAATTACCCAGCTATATCAAGTCTTTATTCGCACAAGTAAGGTGCGAAAGTTGAGTTAATAAGATACAGTAGTTATGCAGTTCTAGGATAATATTCCCATCTCCATAACCTGAGTTCCAAAGACTGTGGCCAAAATTTATCAATAAGCCTTGAAAAACGCTCGGTTGCTGTGTCAAAATAGACTTGGATCAACTGCTCGTTACAGTGGATCCGACAGCCGGCGTTGAAAAAGTACCTGACCACTTCGCAGAGGGATGGGGCTTGTTCGGCGCCTTCTTTATTGCACTCCCAGGCAGCGTAACAAAGAAGGGTTTTCGCCGTGAACAAGAGCTCCACATGGGCGAAATGGGCGGCTTCAGACTGAGCATAACATGAGGTTAAGCCAAGATTCTGTTTAGCCATACGGTAAAAAACTTCGATTCTCCATCTCCTAGCATAGGCAGTTGCAGCTTCTTCCGGGGCATCGACTCTGTTGCTTACCAGGAGATACGCATCCTTGAAGGTTGCGGGGTATTCTTCTTCCTGAAGAAGCACGCTGCCTTCGGGTACCTGCTTCTCATAAGTGGCTGCAATGGCGGCTATGGGTAAAAAACGTTGCCTAGTGATGGATTTTCCCTTTCGGGTCAAGGTCTCATAAGGAATTTTGATATAAATGTCCGGAATGCTGAGGACGGAGCCTTTGCCAAGAACCCGAATCCGGGGATAAACTTCACGAAGTAATTGTTTCGGATTAAGTTTGATGTAATGATCCCTTCCAAGCACGGGATCATAGATTTTCCTGAATAGCACCGTATTGCGTTTGGCTTTGGTAACCCAGTCAAACTTCTCATCCATCAGCCATTTCAGGAACTTCTTGCAAAGAAACCATCGATCCATAGCAACCCACAGCCTGGCATTGTTCACCTGACGCACCTCTAAGAGCATTTGTTTCGCAAGATCAAGCTTGGTTTGTTTTTCATTCTCCTGACTGGCTTTGACCCAAAAGCGCCACAGCATGGGATATTCAAGGCCATTCTTTAAGACAGCTAGGGTTGACACAAGATTAATGCACCACACATGGCGCTTATCCGAACTGTCAAAGAGCCAACAAAGAAAGGGGATCTTTTTGCCGTGAGGATGTTCAACTTTGGTATCGTCTAAGGCGATGATATCTCCATCAGTCAATCTAGTATCCGCATTTTCCTGTAATCGAGCAAGCCTGCCCAAAGAGAACCTGAGCCACAGAAAAGGCTTAGAAAGGAACCGGCTAAAAGCACTTTGGGAGATGATTTTTCTAGAAAGTAGTTCTCGTAAAAAGGGTGCTTCGGTTGAAAACTTAGCATTTTGGTTGGCTGAATCGACATGATGGATCAGACCGCAGATGTACGCAAATGCTAGAAGCCACGTTGGAGTTCCAGAATGCTTACGTATTCCGGATTGAGAAAAGAGCAGAGAGAGATCAAACAAATCCCAGATTGTTTTGAGTACCGGAATTCCAGCACCTTGACCATGATCCTTTTTTTCGAAAGACGGTTTACAAAGGTTTTTCATAAAATCACCCGAATCGCTAGAGTAATGACAAAATGCCATCCTTCGCGATTATGGGGGCTTTTTGGAAAAGTCAAGTCTTTCTTGGAGAATTTTAAAATATTTCTCTTGGAGTTATTAATCACCTATATATTTCCATCAACTGCATAACTCCTGTAAGATATAATAATTATGAATGATAACTGTAAATATGGGGGTTAATCAATATGGCAATCCTTACGTTTCTCCTTGTCGGCTGGATCCTAAGTTGGTTTAAATTCGAACGATTGATTATTCAAGCTTTTAAGGAGCTATTCAATAAAGACATAACAAAGGCAACCTACTATCTTCTGTTTTTTGGTATAGGGGTTTTCGGTGAAATAGTTTTGCTCTTTCAAGGTGCATACTATGAATATTTTTTACATAGATGAGACGTGTTTGTGAAAGATACCTTGCAGCCAAGCAAAAGACGGGTCAAAAATATAGGATTTTTTGACCCGTCTTTTTTAGAACCATGGCCGGAATACCCTGATATCCAAATAGATCGCTAAATGAATTAAGGTATTGATTCGGAAGGTGTTGGGAAAATAATATTGAGTATGAAATAAACCCAAAATAGAAATGAGGTGAGCGTATTCTTTTTGATGAAACCATCAATACCTTTCTGGAAAAAGTCGCGTTGCTGCCGTCTACACCTGCAGGCGGAAGTGTTGCTGCGTTAAATGCCGCATCTGCTGCGGCATTGGCGGAAATGGCCTCCAGATTAACGGCCGATAAGGCTGAAGACAGAGTAATAGCAAAAGAAATGAAAACGATGGAAGAATTATTCCATCGTTATAGAGTAAAATTTATCGATGCCATTGATGAGGATGCAAAAGTATTCGCAGAAGTTTTGCGTGCCTATAAACTTTCAACGGATTGTGCTGAGAACCGTAAAATAAGGGATGAAAAAATACAGGAATGCTATAAAAAAGCTGTAACCGTACCTATCAAACTGGCGGAAGACATCTGGGCAATAATGCAGTTGATTAAAATGCAGCACCAATATATT
>Ga0366772_1135_pt1 | contig 10093 bp, 8 predicted proteins | sample BONcelN113001C11_FD_207089 | JGI IMG/M metagenome (GOLD analysis project Ga0366772, IMG submission 207089) | Enriched cells from coal bed in the Powder River Basin, Montana, United States - BONCAT cells N11 rep2 HSBNCT.N11.300.1.C11 ...
GCCGGCGGTAATAACTGTAACAGACAGGAAAGCGAGCGGAGCAGCTGTTATCCAGGCGTAAGATTTCTTGGGTGCGATCTTCAGAATGATAATCGTACCGATGGCCAATGCAACTACTGCAAGCAGCTGGTTAGCAACACCGAACAGCGGCCAGATAGAAGCAACGTCACCGCTGTAGAGCAGATAACCCCAAGCATACGTTACGATAGCGCTGGTAAACAGAATACCCGGCCACCAGCCAGTCTGCTTCAATGGAGCATATGCATAGGTGCCAAGGATATCCTGCAGAATATAGCGGGCTACACGTGTACCGGCGTCGATCGTGGTAAGGATGAACAGTGCCTCGAACATGATAGCGAATTGATACCAATAGTTCATCAGGTGCTTCATACCGCCAATACTGGAGAAGATGTGAGCCATGCCAACTGCCAGGGATACTGCTCCGCCTGGGCGGTGGGCAACATCCATGCCAACAAGGGCGGACAATTCCTTAAGCTCAACCATTGGGTAAATGCTGGCAATCTTTTGATAAGCCGGGGCAAGAGTATTAATAGCAAAGTAGTCGCCAGGCATTAGAACCACAGCAGAAATCAATGCCATTACTGCTACAAAACCCTCTGTGACCATGCTGCCATAAGCAACCAGTCTCGCTTGAGTTTCATACTCAAGCATTTTCGGGGTAGTTCCCGAGCTAATTAGTGAATGGAAGCCGGAAATCGCGCCGCAGGCAATGGTAATAAATACATAGGGCCATACAGGACCAGGAATAATGGGTCCACCGCCATTAATAAATGCCGTTGTAAACGGTATCGAAATGGTCGGTTGGACGATTAAGATGCCTGCCGCTAATGCAAGTACTGTACCGATTTTCATGTAGGAACTGAGGTAGTCACGAGGAGCGAGCAACAGCCATACCGGGAGAACCGCTGCAAAAAAGCCGTAAAGCGGCAATGCTACTGCCAACTGGTTTCTTGTTAAAGTAAACATATCGGCCAGAGAAGAACCTTGAATATAGTTACCGGTGAAAACAGCAAGCAGGACCAGGATAAAACCGGCAATGGATCCGGAACGGATAGCTCCTGGTGCAATTTTGAACATATAAAGACCAATAACAACCGCAATTGGGATGGTCATTGCAATGGTGTAAACGCCCCAAGGATTTTTAAAGAGTGCATTTACAACTACGATAGCAAGACCAGCCAGAGCAACGATAATGATAAAAAGAATTGACAAGGATGTTGTAATACCTGTCAGCGGACCTACTTCGCGGCGTGCGATAACAGCCAGTGACTGACCGTTGTGACGAACAGATGCAAAAAGAATAATGAAATCATGAACAGCGCCGGCGAAAACCGACCCTAAGAGTATCCAGAAGAAACCTGGGCCCCAGCCGTATTGGGCAGCAAGAACAGGACCTACCAGAGGACCTGCACCGGCAATTGCGGCGAAATGATGACCAAAAAGGACCCATTTGTTAGTAGGAACAAATTCCCTGCCGTCATTGCATCTAAATGCAGGTGTTTGATTTGCGTCACTAAGCATCAACACTTTAGCTGCGATGAATGCAGAGTAATACCGATACGCCAGCACATATACACATGCAGCTACCAATAATAACGTTACTGAATTCATAAAAAATCCCCCTCTCTCTTAGTTGGCAATTATATATTATGAGAATATGCCGTCCATCCCCCCTTTATAAGTTTATTTTTGTAAACATTCAGATTATTACGCTTATAGCATAAAGTATTTCATTATAAATGACAAGACATTCGCCGCCAAAAGCACATTATCCGCGCCGAAATGCATTCATAGCATACTTAACGGTTAGAGTTCAAACATTCTTTTCAGCTTAGGGGCATGCTGACGGCTTACCGGTATTTCCATGTTGGGTACATCTTCCAGAATAAGATTATACGTTCCATTAAACCACGGGATGACTTCCCTGATTCGTTCTACATTAACCAGATAAGCGCGGTGGCTTCGAAAAAACATTGTATCATCAAGCTTAAGTTGCAGCTCTTGCAGTGTCATGTTGCTGATAAAACGTTTTTCCCGGGTATGAATAACAAGCTGCCCGTCAGAACAATAGGCTAATACTACATCTTTTTCGTCAAGAATGACAGATTTGCCGTTAAGCTCAATCGCTAATCTTTTCCGAGGATTGACTGAGCTGATAAAATTCATCATAGCATCCAGCTTGCGCTGATCAACTTCCACTATATTGCTTAATAGCGCCCTAATGCGTTCAATGCAGCGATCAACCCTTTTTCCTGAAAAGGGTTTCAGCAGATAATCCACTGCGTTAATCTCGAAGGCTCTGACAGCGAACTCTTCATGAGCGGTAGCAAATACAATGAGTGGTGAATATTGGCTTTCTAATATTTTTTCTGCTGCCTGCAGTCCATCCACGCCAGGCATCCTCACGTCTAAAAAGACAATATGTGGCTGATGCTGCTCAACTGCCTGCATAATTTCCCTCGAATTTCCTGTCCGATATACAACCTGTACATCATTATGCTGGAGCAGCAAATATTCAAGTTCTTCCCTCGCATGCGGTTCATCATCCACAATCATAGTGCGTATAATTCGTTTGTATTCTTTCATACTACCCCTCGCATATTTGTCGGAATACGCAGCAGAACTGTGGTTCCCTGTCCTTCGATACTCTCTATATCCATTGCATGATTGCTCCCATAAAGAGCTTGCAGCCTATCTCTTACATTGGTAAGTCCTATGCCGGCGCCTTTACCGAAACCATGATTAAAAACTTGTTTTAATATGGCTGGGGGTATACCTTCGCCATTGTCGCTAATAACAATCTCTACGTGTTTATCATACTGAGCTGCAGCAATTGTAACAGTTCCGCCCTCTTCTTTGGTAAGCAGGCCGTGCTTTACAGCATTCTCAACAATTGGCTGTAGAGTGAAGGTCGGTATATGCAATTCCATAATATCCTGATTAATCTGTTTTTCGACAATCAGCCGCTCGCCAAAACGAGCCTTTTCCAAAGCCAAATAAGAGTCAACTTGCTCCAGTTCTTCTTTTAGCGTAATGAAATCACGTGGCGTTTTTAGACTCCGGCGGAAAAACTCACTGAGTTCAATTAGCAAATGACGTGCCTTCCCTGGATTGGTTCGCGTCAAAGACACGATAGTGTTTAAAGCATTGAATAAAAAATGCGGGTTAATTTGAGCCCTCAGTGCTTTCAATTCAGCCTGCGCCGTCAATTCAGCCTTTTGCTGCAGCAGAGCAAGCTCTAATTGTGTGCTGAAAATTTGTCCCAGGCCCTGCGCAAACTCCACATCTAGAGCTGTCATTACTTCTTCACGTTTATAGTAAAGCTTTAAGCTTCCTACAATTTCTTCACGGCAAAAAAGCGGGACAATAACTGCTGACTTTAATGGGCAATTTTCATGAATACAGCCAATCTCTATGGCTGTCTGAGCTACCATGACCTGTCCCTGCTGCACACATTGTTTGGTTGCGCTTGTGAGCACGGGAATTCCTGCCGTATGATGATCGCTGGCAATCCCCACATGAGCAAGCACATGTTCACGGTCAGTAATAGAAACAGCAGCAGCAGACGTCATGGTTAAGATCGTAGAGGCAACCTTTTCTGCCGAATGTGGTGACAACCCTTGCCGGAAGTGAGGCAGAGCCGCATTTGCGATTTTAAGGGCTTTATGTGTCTGCAGTGCCCCGATTTTAGTCTGATGCTGACGGGCATTATGAATAATTACCATGAAGACAGCAACACCAAGAGCATTTGCCAGTGTCATGGGAATAGTGACTTTAGACACTAATGACCTGGCAGCTGCATACGGTTCTGAAAGCAGCAGAATAAGCCCCATGCTGAACAAAACAATGCCAATAACCACGGTTACCCCTGTGATGAACTCAGCTCCTCTGGGCTTCATCCGGGTATGGATATATCCGGCGGCAATGCCGCCAATGATAGTGGCAACTCCACAGGGAAGTGCAGTAAAACCGCCTAAGGAAATCCGGTGTATTCCGCTGATAACTCCTGCAGCAGCCCCGACTAATGGGCCGCCTAGCAAGCCGCCGACGACCGTACCTGTATCCCTGACATTAGCAAATGCGCCTTCAACCGGTATTCCAAAATAGGTGCCAGCAATAGAAAAGCTCGAAAAAAAGACCACTAAAACCATTTTTTCCCGTTTCGTGGTCTGCTCTTTGAACATTAGGCGAAATGCCTGCGTATATGAAAAAACATATGCGAGTACAGCGATAATCGAAATGCGCTGTAACAGGATCATAGATAAATTCTCATCCATGGTGATACTCTCCTCCTATAAGCGCGGCAATTTCAGACATCATCTGTTTCGTTAATTTATCAAGAGATTCCTTGTTAGTAACTCCTTTTTCTACAATAATTGGCTTGCCAAATTTCACCTCAATCCTGGGAAACAATCCTCCTCCACGAAAAATTTTATCAGTCCCGATCAGGGCAGCCGGTACAATCACAGCGCCTGATTTTGCGGCGATAAGCGCCAATCCTGGCTCGGCTCTGCCAAGCTGTCCCGTTTTACTTCTAGTCCCTTCTGGAAATAGGCCAATAATCTCGCCTTGTTCAAGCAGCGACAGGGCGGTTCGGATGGCACCGCGGTCAGCCGCGCCCCTTTTTACAGGAAAGGCTTTCAACTGCGTAATCACCCAATTAAAAATCGGAAAGTTGAAAAGTTCTTCTTTAGCCATAAAATGAATAGGGCGCTGAATGCCGCAGCCAATAACCGGAGGGTCCCAGAAACTAATATGATTGGAAGCAACTATAACAGGCCCGCTGACAGGGATATTGGTATGACCGGTATAGGTAATACGAAAAAAGACAGTAAAAAACAGTTTAACGATTGCTCTCAGAAGATTGTAAATCACGTATCTTCTCCTCACACACTGCAAGTATTTGCTGAACAGCTCCTTCAATTGACAACTCGGTAGTATCCATTAAAATAGCGTCTGCAGCCTGGATAAGCGGTGCAATGTCCCGGTTGCAGTCCATTTCATCACGGTGTCGAATATCGGCCTGGAGCTGCTTGATTTCAATATTATAGCCTTTGTCTTTAAGTTCAAGCCACCGGCGTTTGGCGCGTTCTTCAATGGATGCAGTCAGAAATATTTTTATGTCGGCTTCCGGTAAGACATGGGTACCGATATCCCGTCCATCCATGACTACGCCGCCTTCCCGGCCCATGTCCTGCTGAATGGCAGTCATTGCGCTGCGTACTTCAGGTATTTGAGCGACTACCGAAACCAGTCCCGTAACTTCCGGAGTTCGGATATATTGCGTTATATTTTCCCCTTCAACATATACTGCCGTTTGGCTGTCAGTATACGAGAGCCTTAGTTTCATTTGCTGTGCAGTTTGGATAACAGTGCGAATGTCATTAGGATTTATACCTCGCTCAAGTATTACCCAGGCAACCGCCCGATACATGGCACCAGTATCAATGTATGTGTACTTTAGGCGCTGTGCAACAATCTGTGCTACTGTGCTCTTGCCTGCACCCGCCGGCCCGTCAATGGCTATCGTTAATTTTTTCATTAGCTGGATATTCCTCCCACGCAACAGGCTAATCTGTTTAATTCCGCAAAAAAATCAGGATACGATATGCGGACACAATCGGCATTTATGATCTGCGCTCCTTGTCCAAAAGCTCCTGCAATAGCCATGGTCATCGCTATACGATGGTCATGATATGAATCGCACAAGGCAAAGGATAAGCGCTGTTTTCCTACTATTTCTAATCCATCCGGATTCTCTTGTATAACGGCCCCCATTTTAGTAAATTCAGCTGTAATTGCGGCAAGGCGATCGGTTTCTTTAACACGTAATTCGCCCGCTCCCCTGATAATGGTAGTTCCTTCTGCGGCTAGAGCGGCAACTGCCAGAATGGGGATTTCATCAACTAAACGCGGAATAATCTCGCCATCTATTGTGATACCTTTAAGTTGCGAATAATTGACAGCAATATCGGCAACCGGTTCCTTCCCGCTCAGCCGCTCGTTTATCAAACGAATATCGGCTCCCATACCTGTTAAAACATCTAAAATACCGGTGCGGCTGGGATTTACGCCTACGTTGCGAAGAACCAGGCTGCTGCCAGGAATTACAGAGGCAGCCACTAGCCAAAATGCAGCAGAGCTAATGTCGCCAGGTACATCAAAGGAAGCCGGCGCTTGCAATCCGGCTGGCGGATAAAGGGTAACCGAGTTATGGTCGCGCTGAAGTTTAACACCAAAAGCTTCCATCATAAGTTCAGTATGATCCCTGGAGCGAACAGGCTCGATGACTGTTGTAGGACCCTTGGCAAACAATCCTGCCAGTAAAATTGCGGATTTCACTTGTGCGCTGGCAACTGACATATTATATTCTACGCCTACCAGATCATTGACAGGCAAGACTGCTAACGGCGCAAACCTATCTTTATCGCGTCCTCTGATGTTAGCGCCCATTGTTTTAAGGGGAGTAATAACTCGCCCCATAGGGCGCTGACGCAGTGAGTCATCTCCCGTCACCAGGCTTATAAAAGGCTGTGCTGCCAGTATCCCAGTCAATAAACGAATCGTAGTTCCGGAATTTCCGGCATCTAATACATTGTATGGTTCTTTTAGCCCACGCAGTCCATTTCCTTTGATGATAATTGAACTATCGTCAAGACGCCCTATTTCAACTCCTAACGCTTGCATACAGGCAATCGTTGAGCAGCAGTCATCCGCCATGAGAAAATTGTTAACCTGAACAGGCTGGTCAGCCAGGCCTGCCAGCATTACCGTCCGATGGGATATTGATTTATCGCCGGGAATACAAATATCCCCCGTTAATGCAATCGCTGGATGAATAATTTGAGAATTATTCATACCAGGTCTCTCCCAGTTTTCGTCCTATGGCTTTGGCAACTTCAGACGTTTCTTTCATCAATTGCGAAAAGTTTACCGGATTAAGCGATTGCGGGCCATCAGACATAGCTTCTTCCGGGCAGGGATGGACTTCGATAATCAGGCCATCAGCACCGGCTGCTACCGCAGCTTTGGCTACCGGTGTGACAAGCCGCCAGTTGCCTGTACCATGACTCGGGTCGGCGATAACAGGCAGATGACTGAGATGTCTGGCCAAGGCGACCGCACTGACATCGAACGTATTCCTGGTATAGGTTTCAAAAGTGCGAATGCCCCTTTCGCACAGTACAATCTGGTCATTGCCGCCAGACATAATGTATTCGGCCGCCATGAGCCATTCTTCTATTGTCGACGCTGCCCCCCGCTTGAGAAGTATTGGTTTCTTGGACCGTGCCACTTCTTTAAGCAGAGGATAGTTCTGCATATTTCGGGCACCAATTTGTATCATGTCAACATGTTGATCAACAGAATCGAGTAGCCGTGGATCCGTAAGTTCTGTAATCACCGGCATTCCGGTTTCGCGACCAACTGCACTCAATATTTCTAATCCATCCTGTTCGAGGCCCTGAAAACTGTATGGCGATGTTCTTGGTTTGAAAGCGCCGCCACGCAGCATAACTGCGCCGGCATCCTTAACGGCAGCGGCTGTTTGCCGCACTTGTTCGTAGCTTTCCACAGCACAGGGGCCGGCAATGACTGGAATATTCTTGCCTCCAAATGTTATACTGCCGCCGACATGTACAAGCGTATTGTCGGCACAAAACTCCCGGCTGACCAGTTTAAAAGGTGTTGATACGGCAACAACCCTTTCTACCCCGGGCATTCTTGAATATAGTTCGGTATGGCGCGCCTCAGCGCCCCCGCTGGCAGTAATCATGATTTTATCCTGAATAGCAATGGTTTTCGCCTCAAGATTATTAACCACAAGTTTGCTCAATATCCGGTTTATTTGCTCCTCGGTCGGAGCATTCATAATAATAATCACGACAGCAGCCTCCCTAAACAGGCTAAAAATAGTTATTGGAGTATATTTCCTCTTTTCCGGATAATATCCTCCAATACTGGATGGGCTTATTCTATTTGAATCTAACTTTGCCAATAGCAGCCGTTGTTCCTTTGACCTCAACTATCATACCATCCTCAGGATATATAAGGCCTGTATTTGGTACATGAATAACAAATTGGGCCGGATGCGGGAAGGCAGAAGCATCAATCTCCAAATAGTCGCCATTGAAAACTGCTATTTTTAAATCACCGGCCGCGAAATCACCCATGTATTGACCGTTTACCGTAAGAAATATGTTTTCAACTGTACGGGGATTAATTATGCGAACGATAACAATCTTGCTCTCGCGCAGTGATTTAAGCGGATTTACTGCTGTCTCACTTGTTTCACTTATATATAACGGCTTGACCGAATATAAAGGCATTTGAATACTCACACTCTCGCCTTCCAGACGATCAATATATGATAAATACGAACGGGTAGAGTCTTTTAAGAAGAAAAACTGAACACAAATAAGTAAACAAAGAAACACAAACGCTAACCGGATGAATATCGTTTCACCTTTCGCAATCATACGGAGATAATTCATAAGGGTGCAGCTCACACCTCCCTTGTATTTATCTTAGTATGCTCGAAAGATTTCCATATTTATACTGATGCCGCTGCCCTGCCTGCCACATATCCCATGGAAAAAGCGGCCTGAAGATTATATCCGCCAGTATAGCCGTCAACATCCAGAACTTCTCCGGCGAAGTATAAATTTTCTACCAGCTTTGACTCCATAGTAGACGGATTGACTTCTTTAGTACTTACGCCGCCAGCTGTTACAATCGCTTCTGCAATAGGCCTTGTCCTGTTTATGGTCAGCGTAAATGCAGTCAAACTTTCAATTAGGCGTGTTCTCTCAATCCTGGTTATTTGATGAACTGGCTTCTCTGGATCAATGTAGGATAGATCGATAACAGTATCTATCATTTTACTGGGAAGTAAATCACTGAGAGCGTTCTTTATTGCTTTTCTTGCATATTTCTCGAAGTCACGCTGAATACGCTTGTCAAGCACTTCCAAGGTTAGCGCCGGCTTGGTGTTGATAGCAATTTGGACTAAACCGGTTTTCTTGTTTAGAAGCGGCGCTACAGATTTGCTTAGCGAAAGAATAATCGGACCCGACAGGCCAAAGTGGGTAAATAACATTTCCCCAAACTCTTCGGCTATCTTTTTATCATTAAAGTATACCGTTGCAGTAACATTTTTTAATGATAATCCTTGTAAATCCTTCACCCATTCTTCCTCTACCTCCAGCGGCACTAAAGACGGCTTTAATTCAACAATACTATGCCCAAGTCTTTTTGCTATAGCATAACCATCACCGGAGGAACCGGTACCAGGGTACGACATGCCACCGGTTGCCAGCACGATTGCATCTGCTTGGTAATACGCGCCTGACTTCAACAAAACACCTGTCACCTTACTGTTATCACAGACAATTTCGCTTACCGGACTGACCGTATGGACTTCAACACCCAATGTTTTCATACTCTTTTCGAAAGCGCTCACTACATCTCGCGCCTTATCACTGACCGGGAAGACTCTACCGCCCCGCTCTACTTTAGTCTCGATTCCCTGCACCTGCAAAAACTCAACTAAGTCGTTGTTAGAAAAACTGCGCAGCGCACTATGAAGGAAGGCGCCATTTCCTGGTATGTTCTTAATTATTTCCGGTATATCGGCCGAATTTGTAATGTTACAACGGCCTTTGCCGGTAATTAAGAGTTTACGCCCCACTGCATCCATTTTCTCCAGCAAGGTAACCTGTCCACCATGCATGGAAGCGCTAACGGCCGCCATAAGGCCGCCAGCACCCCCGCCAATTACTATGACTTTTTTCAAATCAGCTCATCCTCATATTTGATATATCGAATGTAATAACAGCGATACGTACTATTTTTTACTGCGATCTGTAACTCGGTCTCGGTATAAGCGTTTTAATTTTGTCACCTCATTGGGCAAAAGATGCCTGTATTGTCCGCGCCTTACTCCTTCCAGGTCTAAGAAGTCATATTTAGTGCGCTTTAAATTTTTAACCGGATGCCCAATTGCTTCACACATACGCCGGATCTGACGATTTTTACCTTCATGAATAGATATTTCCAGCGCAGACAGATTTCG
>Ga0366772_1141_pt1 | contig 9486 bp, 6 predicted proteins | sample BONcelN113001C11_FD_207089 | JGI IMG/M metagenome (GOLD analysis project Ga0366772, IMG submission 207089) | Enriched cells from coal bed in the Powder River Basin, Montana, United States - BONCAT cells N11 rep2 HSBNCT.N11.300.1.C11 ...
TATGATGGCCGAGGCCGTGAAATTCCATGGGCAAATCACCGCTTTATCGCTCCGGTGGAAGGTAATAATCTGTATTTAACTATTGACGTTGTTATTCAGCAGATTGCTGAACGTGAAACCGAGCGTATTATGAAAGAGCATCAGGCTAAAGCAGCGACAATTATTGTGCTGAATCCTAAAACCGGCGAAATCCTGGCTTTAGCAAACAAGCCGGATTATAACCCCAACAGATTTGCCGATTTTTCTCCGAAACTATGGAGAAACATTGCTGTGTCTAACGCCTATGAACCTGGTTCAACTTTTAAAATTGTTACAACTGCAGCCATTTTAGGTGATAAAATCGTCAAATTGCAGGATCGCTTTTTTGATCCGGGCTCAATTGAAGTACAAGGAAGGCACATTCATTGTTGGAAGCATGGCGGCCATGGCAGTCAGACTTTCCTGGAAGTTGTGCAGAACTCTTGTAATGTAGGGTTTGTGAATGCCGGTCTGCGGCTTGGCGGCGATGCATTCTATCATTATATTGAGGACTTTGGCTTTGGCAAACACACAGGTATTGATTTACCGGGTGAAGCCAAAGGAATTATGTATGACAAAACCAAGGTTAAACCGATTAACATTGCCACTATGGCAATTGGTCAAAGTATTGCGGTGACACCAATACAGCTTGTAACCGCCGTTTCGGCAGTGGCCAACAACGGCACACTCCTTCGGCCGCAAATCGTTCGCGAAGTACGGGATAAAATGGGAGAAATAATACGCGGTTTTCAGCCTGATATTGTTCGCAATATCCTCAGTCCGGAAGTTGCAAGGGAGTTAAAAGGAGTTTTGGAAAAAGTCGTTGAAGATGGTACTGGTAGAAATGCCTATCTGGAAGGATTTCATGTTGCCGGTAAGACCGGTACGGCGCAAAAAGTGGGAGGAGGAGGCTATGAGGCTGGGAAATATGTTGCCAGCTTTGCCGGATTTGCTCCCGCTGATGATCCTCAAATTGCCGCGCTGGTTATTATTGATGAGCCAGTCGGTCCTTATTATGGAGGGCAAATTGCTGCCCCTGTTTTTGGACTGCTGGCTAAAGATATACTTCCTTATCTGAAAGTTGCGCCTCAAACCGCCAATAGTGAAAAGCCGCCGGAAAAAGACACCCATGTTATCGTACCTAGTTTGATCAATTTGACTGTGGGCGAGGGCATTAAAGAACTGCAAAAGGCCAGCCTGCAGGCAAGAATAGAGGAAGATGGCGAACGAGTGGCAGATCAGATTCCTAAACCTGGCAGTCGCGTTCCCAAGGGGGGGACGATACTGCTTTATACGAAAACCCCGCGGTTCAGCAGCAGCGATATAACGGTGCCTGAGCTGACTGGCCGGACATTAAAGGAAGCCTCTGAGCTGCTTGCTGAACTGGGCTTATCGATCAGAACCGAAGGAGCAGGCACTAAACCGATCAAACAAGATCCCCTTCCAGGCACTAAAGTCCCGTCAGGAAGCAGTGTCATCGTCTATATCGAATAGGGTTAATTCTGGAAATACTGGTAAATACTATTAGTATTCGTTCTCAGGAGGAAATGAACATGGCAAAATTATTATCTGAGCTTACTAGTCAATTACCGGACTGTACCATAGACGGGAACAAGGAAGTAAATATTGAACTTCTTGCCTACGATTCACGTAAGGCAGCAGCGGGAGCAATGTTTATATGTCTTGCCGGGGCTAATGCAGACGGACATAATTTCGTAGAACAGGCATATAAAAATGGGGCGGTGGCGGTACTGGCCGAAAAGGAAGTACCGTCACTCCCCGGCCTTACCGTTATCAAGGTAAAAGATACCAGGCAAGCTATGCAAGTGATAGCGCCTTACTTCTTTGATTATCCAAGCCGTGCATTGCGGATGATTGGTATAACCGGCACTAATGGCAAAACAACAACCACTTACCTGATTAAAAGTATTCTTGAAAAAGCTGGACATAAAGTGGGTATTATCGGTACCATTCAAACTATGATTGGTACCCAGATTCTGCCTGTTAAGAACACAACGCCTGATGTGCTTGACCTGCAGGAAATTCTGGACATTATGCTTAAAGCGGGCATGGACTATGTTGTTATGGAAGTATCTTCCCATGCTTTGGCACTGGGAAGAGTGGCGGGCTGTGAATATGATGTGGGGGTATTTACCAATCTGACCCGCGATCATTTGGATTTTCATATTACGTTTGATCAATATCTTGCAGCTAAAGCTAAATTGTTTGATATGCTGGGAGATGCCGGAAACACCAAACCGGGGAAGACTGCGGTTATCAACGTGGATGACCCGGCTGCTCCCGTTATTGCTGAACATGCTTGCTGCCCGCAGATTACATATGGCATCCAAAATCCGGCAGTGCTGCGCGGTGTTAACACATATGTTGAGGCTAATGGTGTTCGTTTCGATGTGGACGGATACAGTGAATTATCCTTGGCACTTAAAATAACCGGAATTTTTAACGTTTATAATGTGCTGGGCGCCATTGGTGCTGCTTTAGCCGAAAAAATTTCGCCTGCCGTTATTAAGCAGGCGCTTGAGGAATTCCAAAGTGTGCCAGGGCGGTTTGAACTGGTCAATGAGGGGCAATCATTTGCTGTGGTTGTCGACTATGCGCACACCCCTGACGGACTGGAGAATATTCTTCGTACTGCAAAACAATTTACACAGGGACGCATTATTACCGTATTTGGCTGCGGTGGTGACCGCGATCGCACAAAACGTCCTATTATGGGCAGATTGGCAGCTCAGTATGGCGATATTACTATTGCAACTTCAGATAACCCACGCAGTGAAGACCCTGACGCTATTCTGGCGGAAATTGAAGCTGGCATTAAAGAAGGCCTGACTATAGATAAAACATATGAAATTCATAGAAACCGGCGCGAAGCTATTGAAAGGGCGATATCATTGGCGCAGCCGGGCGATACCGTTATTATTGCAGGGAAGGGGCATGAAACGTATCAAATATTAGGGGATAAAACCATTCCCTTCGATGATCGGGAAGTTGCCCGCGAAATTCTTAGGGGGCGGAGATAATGGCTGAGTTTACAATGGCCGAGGTATGCCTGGCTACCGGGGGCTTAAGCCGGCAGTCTGAGCATAGCATTAAGTTTAATTCAGTTTCTACCGATACGCGCAGAATTAAGCCCGGCTCGCTATTTGTGGCACTGAGTGGCGAGCATTTCGACGGGCACGATTTTATAGCAGAAGCTGTACGTAAAGGTGCGTCAGGAGTTGTCATCAGCCGGAATATACAAGCGGCAGCAGAAGCGGCTGTAATCATGGTGCCCGATACACGAAGGGCATTGCAGGAGTTAGCCTTTTTTCACCGCCGTCGATTTAACATTCCGGTGGTCGCTATAACCGGCTCCAATGGCAAAACTACGACCAAGGATATGACAGCAGTTGTTTTGGCCAGCCGCATAGCAGTGCTGAAAACCGAAGCAAATTATAATAATGAAATTGGATTACCACTCACCTTACTTAATTTGACATCTGAGCATCAAGCGGCTGTCGTGGAAATGGGCATGAGGGGCAAAGGTGAAATTAAGGACTTGGCAAACATTGCCCAACCGACGATTGGTGTTGTAACCAATGTCGGGGAAAGCCATATTGAAAGGCTGGGATCGCTTGCAGCAATTGCTGAAGCGAAGGCTGAACTGGTCGAAGCTATCGGCGAAACAGGACTTGTGATTTTAAACAGCGATAACGCCTATGTCAGCGCTATGAGCGCTAAAACAGCCGCCCGCATCCTATATTACGGACTGGGCGGCGAGGCGGATATACGAGCCAAAGATATTATCAGCCGGGACGGGGGCACCAGGTTTATATGCTGTGCAGGACAGCAGGAGTTTCCGGTGCAACTGACAGTACCTGGCAGGCATAATGTATATAATGCCTTAGCGGCTATTGCTGTTGGGCTTGAGATAGGTCTGACATCCGGTGAAATTACAAAGGGACTATTGCAATTTACCTCGGGAACAATGCGACTCCATATTGAACAGCGAGGAGACTATACAATTATTAACGACGCCTATAATGCCAGTCCTCTTTCTATGGCTGCGGCAGTTGATACGCTGAGTGAAGTCGCTTCAGGCAGAAAGATAGCTATTTTGGGCGATATGCTGGAGTTAGGCGAGTTTGCTGAGGAAGCGCATTGTGCACTTGGACGCAAGCTTGCGCAGCACAAGGTAGATGCTGTTGTAACGGTAGGAACTCTGGCACGTTTCATTGCCCTCGGCGCACAGCAAACCGGAGTCAAGCTTGTTATGCCTTGTGAGGATCATGCTAAGGCACAGGCAGTCATAAAAGAAATCATAAAACCAGGTGACACCTTGCTGATTAAGGGGTCCCGGGGAATGAAAATGGAAAAGATGCTTGAGATGTTTTAGCACCTAGCATTGGGGAGGATTCTATGCAAGAGTTGTTGCTGGCTGCGGGAACAGCCTTCATTATAGCGCTAATCGCCGGTCCGGTTTTTATTCCTGTCCTAAGGCGGCTGAAATTTGGCCAAAGCATTCGGCAAGAGGGGCCGGAGCGGCATTATGCCAAGGCAGGTACGCCTACGATGGGCGGCGTGATTATACTGCTTGCCCTGATTATCGCTGCTTTGCTGTTTGCCGGCAGCAGCGCAGAAGTCTGGCTCGCTCTTTTTATAACACTTGGTCATGGTCTGATTGGTTTTTTAGATGATTTTATTAAAGTTGTATTAAAACGGTCACTTGGTTTAAAAGCACGGCAGAAACTTGCCGGACAGATATTTATGGCTATTGCTTTGGCATATATCGGTTCTGTTTATTTTGGCAGGGGGACCGATCTTTGGATTCCCTTAGTGGGTGTGAATGTTGACTTTGGGCCTTTATATTATGTTTTGATTTTCTTTGTATTAGTAGGAACTACCAATGCAGTTAATCTAACAGACGGCCTGGATGGACTTGCGGCCGGCACAACAGTTGTGGCAGCGCTGGCATATGCTGCAATTGCCGCTAGTTTTGGGAAGCCCGATTTAGCTATATTCAGTGTGGCCTTGGCTGGCGCCTGTCTGGGTTTTCTTAAATATAATTCTCATCCGGCCAAGATCTTCATGGGAGATACAGGCTCGCTTGCTCTGGGTGGTGCTTTAGCCTCGGTTGCCGTGCTGACGAAAACCGAATTGCTTTTAGTAATTGTCGGCGGGGTTTTTGTCGTGGAGGCGCTATCGGTAATTATTCAGGTCATTTCTTTTAAATCGACGGGCAAGCGGGTTTTCCGTATGAGTCCTATTCATCATCATTTTGAGCTTGGTGGTTGGTCTGAGACACGGGTAGTCACGGTATTTTGGCTGGCAGGCGCTTTCTGCGGCGCGGCGGCCCTCATCATTATGGCAGTCAGCCGGGCAGGAGGTCTATAACATGAATGAGTTTGCGGGAAAACAAGTATTAGTTCTGGGGGCAGGTATCAGTGGTATATCGGTAGCTGAAACGCTTTGCCGACTGGGTGCCTCTGTTACCTTAAATGACTCTAAAAGCGAAGAAGCTATTGGAAGAGATCTTAGCCATCTTAGAAAATCAGGAATTAAGCTTGCACTTGGTAAACAAGATGAAGCTTTGTTGGCGGATTTAGATATTGTCATACTTTCTCCCGGCATTTCTATTTATAATCCGCTGGTGGCAGCTGCGTCAGCCAGAGGGATTATGGTCATGAGCGAGGTAGAGGTTGCTTACCGTCTCTGTCCTGCCCCAATTGTAGCAATTACAGGCACTAACGGCAAAACAACGACAACTACTTTGGTCGGAGAGATGCTCCGGGCCGCTGGCGCTGATGTTGTAGTAGGCGGCAATATTGGCCTCGCCTTATCGCATGAAGTTAAAGGCGTGGACAGTGAGAGCATTGTAGTTGCTGAAATCTCCAGTTTTCAACTGGAGGGTGTCAGCCGTTTTCAGCCACATATAGCGGCTATTTTGAACCTAACCCCGGACCATATAGACCGTCACCGGACAATGGAAAACTATCAAAGCATGAAAGAACGGATTTTTGCCAATCAAACGGACCGTGATTATACTATTTTAAATTATGATGATCCGCTTGTAAGGTCTATGTCACAGCGGACTGCTGCACAGGTGATATATTTTAGCCGGCAGCAGGAATTGCCGAGTGGCGTGTTTCTTCGAGACGGAGTTATTACCGTGAAATGGCAGGAAGAGACGATTATTGTCTGTCCTGTCAGTGAAATGAAAATTTTCGGCGCTCACAACGTTGAGAATGCTTTAGCTGCGTGCGCGTGCGCATACTTTGCCGGTGCCAATCACAAGCATATGGCACAGGTTCTAAAAACGTTTGCCGGGGTGGAACATCGTATTGAACCCGTTGCTACCGTTAACGGAGTGCCTTATTTTAATGATTCTAAAGCAACCAACCCTGAATCCTCGATTAAAGCGCTGGAAGCATTCCCCGGGAATGTTATCCTAATCGCTGGCGGACGTGACAAAAACACTGATTTGACAGAGTTCATGACTCTGATAAAAGCTAGGGTAGATCATTTGATTCTCTTAGGAGAAGCAAAGAGCCGCTTTCTGCAGACAGCTCAGCAGCATGGGGTGAAGCATATCCACCAAGTAGATACTTTCGAAGACGGTGTTAAGCTTGCGCATCGGCTGGCAGTTCCACCGCAAGTCGTACTGCTTTCGCCTGCCTGTGCCAGTTATGATATGTTCCAAAATTATGAGGAACGAGGGAGAGTATTTAAGCGGCTAATCAACAGTTTAGCGTAAGGAGGAATTTAATTGGTTGGAAAAGCTAAATCGCCCGATTATATCATCTTCTTCTCCGTTCTTGCGCTGCTCAGTATAGGTGTTGTTATGGTTTATAGCTCGAGTGCTGTTTCTGCTCAGGTGAATTTTCAGGATCAATACTATTTTCTAAAGCGTCAGTTGATATGGGCTTCATTAGGACTGATGGTTATGTTTCTGACGATGAGTATTGACTATCATGCATGGAGAAAACTGGCAAAACCTCTTTTGTTAGGTACGATTATTTTGCTTATTCTGGTATTGATACCGGGACTGGGAAAAGTTGTAAATGGAGCTAGGCGCTGGTTGGGTTTTGGGTCTCTCTATCTGCAACCTTCAGAAATCGCAAAACTGAGTATGGTTCTGTTTTCAGCACATAGCCTTACTGCTAATCAGGAGCGGATTACTAGTTTTCTGAAAGGATTAGCACCACAATTACTGCTACTGTTGTTTGTTTTTGGACTCATACTCAAAGAACCCGATCTGGGAACTGCATTATCCATTGGGGGCACTGTTTTTATTTTGCTGTTTGTAGCTGGGGCCAGAATTACTCATCTTGCCACGTTAGGCGCTGCTGGCGTAGTCGGGATCATTGCAGCTATTCTGGTTGAACCTTATAGAATGAAACGTCTGACTGCCTTTAGTGACCCATGGGCTGACCCCCTGGACACGGGATATCATATTATCCAATCTCTGTATGCTATTGGCTCGGGAGGGCTATTTGGAGTTGGACTTGGTCGGAGCAGAGAGAAGTTCCTCTATCTGCCTGAACCACATACTGACTTTATCTTCGCTATTCTTGCGGAGGAGCTTGGCTTAATAGGAACGATTACAGTACTTGTCCTTTTTTTTCTGTTTGCCTGGCGAGGCTTCCGGATTGCTATAGCAGCTCCGGATTTATTCGGCAGTATTTTAGCTGCAGGACTTACAACTATGATTATGCTTCAAGCACTTATGAACATTGCCGTTGTTACAGCTTCAATGCCGGTTACAGGTATTCCGCTTCCGTTTCTCAGTTTCGGAGGCTCAGCTTTGATTTTTATGCTGGCAGGCGTGGGTGTTCTGCTTAATGTTTCCCGTTATGTCAGTCTAAAATGAGGAGGCCTAGTATGCGTGTGATTATTTCCGGCGGGGGGACGGGCGGTCATATCTATCCCGCCGTTACTATTGCCAGAGCGCTTATTGAGATAGCCCAGCCTGAAGCATTGTTATTTGTAGGGACTCCGCAAGGCTTAGAGGCTGATATCATTCCTAAGGAAGGCTACCCAATCCAAATGATTGATATTGCCGGCTTCGAGCGTAAACTTACTTGGAGTAATTTTAGAAACTTGTTTCGCTTGGCCGGCAGCTTGCTGCAGGCCAAGCGAATTATTGCTGACTTTAAACCTGACCTTGTTATTGGAACAGGTGGCTATGTTTGTGGCCCTGTTCTGTTTGCAGCCAGCGTCATGGGCATTCCTACGTTAATCCAGGAACAGAATGTGATTCCAGGTGTAACTAATCGAATATTAGCCCGTTTTGTTAAAACCGTAGCCGTTGGATATAAGGAAGCCATCCCGCACTTTCCCGCTTCATCCAATGTTGTTTATACCGGCAATCCGATTCGCCCGGATATTGTATCTGCATCCCGTGAGGAAGGACTGGCTGCGCTCGGTCTTCATCCGAATAGGATAACATTGCTGACGGCCGGAGGCAGTCGGGGTGCCCGCAGTATTAATAACGCAATGCTTGAAGTGCATAGACGTTTTTCAGGGAGTGACAATATTCAAATATTGCATGTAACAGGTCAGAGCGAGTATAATAACATAGTTGGAAATTATAAGCAGTGTGGTATAGATATTTCCAATACTGGCAATATTATCATTAAGCCTTATCTCTATAATATGCCGCAGGCTTTAGCTGCTGCGGACTTGGCGATTTTCCGCGCAGGTGCGATTGGATTGGCCGAGCTCACAGCACGAGGTATTCCTTCAATTTTAATACCCTATCCATATGCCGCTGAAAATCACCAGGAATATAACGCCAGAGTTCTTGAAAAAGAAGGCGCGGCCATTGTAATACGTGATAATGAATTAACAGGACAGCTTTTGGCAGATACCATTCATAACATTGTCAATGAGCCTGGAAAAGTAAAACAAATGGCTGAGGCAAGCTTTAAAATGGGTTGTCCAGATGCTGCCTATGCCATAGGTAACGCTGCTTTAGCGTTACTTGGTAAAAGGGACAGGTAGCCCGGGAACACCTTCGCAGCTACAAGCATACTATGAGGTACGCTAGCATGCGCGAGAGAGGGGAGAAATTTATTTGCTTAACGACATAAAAAAAGTTCACTTTGTCGGTATCGGTGGTGCCGGCATGAGCGCTATCGCGAAGGTTTTGCTGGAAATGGGATATCAGGTGTCAGGTTCCGATCTGAGCAGATCAGAGTATATAACTAAACTTGAGCTTCTGGGAGCTAAGGTTTTTTTCGGTCATGATGCAGGCAATGTAAAAGATGCAGAGGCGTTAGTGGTATCCACTGCGATACGGAGTGATAATGCCGAAGTAACGGCAGCCCGCCAACTCAATCTCCCGATTTACCACAGAGCAGATATGATGGCTGCTCTGATGAAACAGTTTAAGGGTGTTGCTGTTGCTGGCGCGCATGGAAAAACGACGACAACATCAATGGTGGCGCTGATGTTTGAAAAAGCAGG
>Ga0366772_1142_pt1 | contig 9448 bp, 9 predicted proteins | sample BONcelN113001C11_FD_207089 | JGI IMG/M metagenome (GOLD analysis project Ga0366772, IMG submission 207089) | Enriched cells from coal bed in the Powder River Basin, Montana, United States - BONCAT cells N11 rep2 HSBNCT.N11.300.1.C11 ...
TTCCCAAAGGAGCACTCAGATTGCTACACGCAATAAATAGCTTAAATAGATAGAACCTGCGAATTCGCAGGTTCTATTGGCATATAAAGGGCGTTATCATGTTATTATATTGAGGGAGCAGGAGGCAGTTGGACAGCAAATTGGTAAAAATCGGTATAAGATCCCCGATAATCAGTGATGATATCGCCACCCCTATGAATAAGATGGTCATCGATTAAGTATGTTTTTATTCCTAATTTCCGGCAGGCTAAATCTTCCTGGACATCATTTCCTACCATTAAACAGTTTTCCGGCAGTTCCTTGATGGTGTTCAAAACTTCTCTAAAATAATCCGGATTGGGCTTACAAAAGCAATTCTTTTCAAAAGAAGAAATATAGCTGAAGTCTTCAGCATTCAAGCCAGCCCAGCTAATCCGGTGCAGGTTGGCCTTCATGGGGAATATCGGATTTGTTGCAACAACCAGCTTATAGTTCTTTTCTTTCAGCATTTTTATGCTGGCAGCAATTAGCGGGTTTGGCGGCAGTCCCTCCTGTAAAGCCAGAAAGGCCGTATCATAAAAGTCGTTAAACCGTTCGATATAGGTATTCACATCTCCTGGTATCACTTGCCCAAGATACTCAATGAAGACCTCTTCATTCCGGCGTGGATCAGTGTTGCTTAGCATGGCATTGGTAGCGGCAAAAACATGGGGGATAAATTCTTTCCCATCTATCAGATCAGCAAAAAACATACCTAACTGGTTACAGTAGTCTTTGGTAAACCGTTCGAGGCTCATGGGAAGCAAGGTTCCGTCTAGATCAAATAAAATAGTTTTCATATTAGTACTCCTTGTGAATTTTACTGTTGAGCAGTACTAGAAAAATTGTATCAGTTAGCTTGTCAAAGCGCAACTAGCATGAGGGAGTACTAAAAAAGCTGACAGACTAATTTTAGTCTGTCAGCTTTTTAATAGCCAGTCATTAGTTAGCAACTTTTTTCGTTAAAGTGCCTGTACATCCGGAGTAGTCACCCTGTTTCATTTGTGACAGTTTGATGGCAGCAAAGTCCTGGGCGTCTTCCAGAGAATCAAAGGTCAATTTACCGCTTCTTGTCCAATAAGAGTAGTACTCCAGATCCAGTTCCTTATGAGTAATTGCTACCGTAAACCGGTCTTCTTCATGTCTTTCCAGCACAACAATATAGTCAGGATCGTCACCAATCCATTCGAACTTGATAATGCCCCAGTCCACTGTTTCTTTGTACTGGTATTCCATAGTATCACCTCAGGCCATTGTAGCTTTAACCCGGTCTTCTTGGGACATGGCTGCCAGATTTTTTACGGTAGTCACATCCAGTCCGAGTGTCTCGGCGACTCGCTGTCCGTAATCAGGATCGGCCTTGTAAAACAGGGCAGTCTGGCGGAGCTGGATTCGTTGTTGAGCCTGACCCAAATTACCGCAGATGTTTGAAATCAGGTGGTCACGATCTTGGCTGGTCATAACCCGGCGGTAAAGCTCTCCGGCCTGGACAAAGTCAACATCGGTCAGGGGATATTCATGCCTGGCCACCATGCCGGCTACATCTATCGGCGGTGGTGCAAATTCAGGGGCAGGAGCAGGGCCGTCAAAAGAATTCGGATAGTAATTAGGGCCTGATCCGCCATTGCCATTAACCGTCATAAAGCCATCGCGCTGATAGGTATTAGCTGTTGTTGCTTTGGGCGAATTGATGGGAATCTGGTGAAAGTTAGGCCCTAAGCGGTGGCGCTGTGTATCAGGATAACTGAATATCCGGCCTTGCAGCATCCGGTCAGGTGAGGCTCCGATTCCCGGGACAAAATTGCCTGGTGAGAAAGCGGCTTGTTCCACCTCGGCAAAGAAATTTTCCGGATTTTTATTAAGCACCATTTTACCTACCGGAATAAGAGGAAAGTCAGCATGATACCATACTTTGGTGATATCAAAGGGATCAAACTTATAGGTCTCAGCTTGTTCGGGAGTCATGATCTGTACGTATACCGTCCAGGAGGGATAGTCGCCTTTCTCAATACTGTCAAAGAGATCTTTAGTGGCGCTGTCAGGATCCTTACCGGCCAGTTCAGTAGCTTCTTCTGCCGAGTAGGTCTGGAACCCAAGATCGGATTTAAAATGCAGCTTGATCCAGTAATAATCTGCTTTGTTGTACCACATATACGTATGGCTGCTATGCCCGTCAAGGTGACGGAAGCTCTTGGGGGTACCCCGGTCAGAGAAGAGAATGGTGACCTGATGAATGGATTCGGGAGTAAGCGATAAGAAATCCCACATCATATCAGGGTTTGCCGTATGACGGGCAGGATGTCTCTTCTGGGTATGAATGAAGTCAGGAAACTTAATGGCATCCCGGATAAAAAAGACGGGAGTATTATTGCCAACCATGTCATAGTTTCCTTGTTCGGTATAAAACTTAACAGAAAAACCGCGGGGATCTCTGGCTGTGTCAGCCGAACCTTTTTCTCCGCCAACGGTAGAAAAGCGCAGGAAAATATCGGTTCGTTTGCCGATTTCCGAAAGAAAGGCTGCTTGTGTATATTTGGTGACATCATGGGTCACTTCAAAATAGCCATGAGCACCTGTTCCTTTGGCATGGACAACCCGTTCGGGAATTCTTTCCCGATCAAAATGAGCTAACTTCTCAATAAGATGGGTATCTTGCAGCAAGGTTGGTCCGACTTTACTAGTTGTGACTGAAGATTGGTCATCATAAACCGGGTTACCTAAGTTTGTAGTTAACATCTTTTTTGGGTCATTACTCATAAAGATCCCCCTCCTTGTTTTGGATAATATACAAATTCCATATATTACTAATACTTCCTGCCTATCTCAACTATTAATGGAAAATTATTTTAAATTAAGATTTATTAAGTGCTAATAAATGCTGAAATAAAGGGGTTGTTTCAGCGAAAAAATATTAAATAATTATAATTATCTATTGATTTTATGATTCTTGTCATTTGCAATATAAAACAAGATAAAAGATTGTGATAATCTCTTAATAATGATTGTTGATTAATTGAGTGGAGAGGTGTGCCAAATGGAGTTTGAAGTTGATGAAGTTATCCAATTATCGGAGGAAGAAATTGCTGAAGTTTTCCGTGAGGCCAATAAAATTTTAAGTGAGTTATTTCAATCAGAAGATATATAGTCTGAGATACGGAAAAAATTTGCTAGACGTAACCAAACCAGTACGGAATTGTCCGTACTGGTTTTTATTGCTCTTTCAGCTCTTTTTCAGATTTCCTCTCTATACTGTTGATGGACTAGCTGATAAACAGTAATGATGGTTAATAGGCGGAGAAGGAGCGAACAATATGCATGTGAATAGGTTAATCGGTATTTTTGTAGCAGCTTTCGCTTTTTTTCTTTTATTTGGACAGGCCTTGCCGGTAACAGATCCGGTAGAATCAAACTATGCTTTAACAGCAAAAGAAATGGTACTTAGTCATGATTGGGTATCACCGCGCATTTACGGTGAGGTATGGTTTGATAAACCGGCAATGTTTTACTGGCTGTTAGCCGCGGGATACAGCCTATTTGGGTTTACCGAAATTGCTGCCCGAATAGTTCCTGCTTGTTTTGGTGCCTTGGGTGTAACTCTGCTTTATTGGTTTACAGCAAGAGTTGCTAATCATCGCCAGGCCCTTATAGCCGCAGTTATTCTTGGAACTTCGTTTCAGTATTTTCTATTATCCAAGCTCTTGATAACAGACAGTGTACTTTTTGTATTCAATGCTGCGTCGTTGGTATGCTTTTACTCCGGTTATTCGGCTACTACAAATAAGCAGCACTGGTATTGGCTGATGTATGCCTTTTTCGGACTGGCGGTATTAACTAAAGGGCCGGTAGGAGTACTGTTGCCCGGTCTGGTTATGCTTTTGTTTTTGGCACACCAGAGGAAGTGGTCCGAACTTGGTAACATGAAGATACTAACAGGCGTGCTTATTTTTACGGCGGTTGCCTTGCCATGGTTTGTCACGATGTATATAAAACATGGTGAAGCCTTTGTACAGTCGTTCTTTGGTGTGCATAATTATCTGCGGGCCACAGTTTCGGAACATCCCAAAGACAATGTTTTTTACTACTATTTTGCGATATTGCCTTTGAGTGTGATGCCCTGGACGGGTGTTGTGCTGGGGGGCATGTATGAAGCTTGCAGGAAGGTAAGAAACGGTTGCGGTTTAGCTGCTTTTTTGTTAATCTGGTTGGTAACATTTTTTTCGTTTTATTCGTTGATGGCCACTAAATATGTGACATATATTTTTCCTGTATTATTTCCGGCAGCTATTTTAGCCGGTCAGTTTACTGAGCGATTGATAAAAGAGTATCCCCGCAAACTTGGGTATTGGGTTGGGATACCGTTGACCCTATTACTGGTGATTTTTGCGGCTGCAAGCTATCTCTACCTGGGTAGAATAAATGTGATCTTAGTTATTGCTATTAGTGCCCCGGTTTTAGCCTATGGACTGTGGACGCTGGTCAAGGGAAATGGGAGGAGAATGGCGACAGCAGCCTTGGTGTGCGTAATGGTTAGTTATCTTTTATTGTCTGCTTTTGTCTTGCCAATAATTGCTCAAACCAGGTCAGGTAAGGAGTTTGCCGGGCAACTGATGAATTATCGTAACTATCAAATCGGGACCTATAAGTTCTACAGTACGTCTGCCGTTTTTTACAGCGGTACTGTATTAACCCGGATTGAAGATCGGGACACTGTCAATGCCTTCAGGCAAGATTCACTTGACTGGTCCGCAAAATATACGATGCCGATTAACACTGTTCAGGAATTCGCAGACCATCAAGGGGGAAATAAACTGTTGATTATTGTGCCAAAGCTAAGGAAGCAGCAGTTTGAGGCTCAGATGGCAGGAGGCGCCCAATGGGTGCAACTGGGACAGAGCGATGCCTATTTGTTTTATCAATTAGAAACAAAATAAGGCTCTGACGGTACCCGATGAAAGAGTATAATGGCGAAAAAATAGCACATTAACTAAAACAGGCAGCTTCCCAGTAAAAGGGAAGCTGCCTGTTTAGCTGTAGTTAGAAAAGGTTTAAACGCGCCCAGGAAATGCCTGCAAGCAAGTTATCTTTGGAAGATTTACTTTTCTGTTTTATATAGCCAAAAAATTGTCCAAGAAAAGTTTCCCATATCTTTACGACTTCCACTTTCGTTTGTGGTGACTGGCGTCTCAATTCGATACTGAGATCAATTGCTTCGACTAGCTCATGGTTGGCATTTTGGATTTTTTGCCGTAATATTTCAATTGTAGGCACTGGTTCCTCCTGTTTCATGTATTAAGCCGGGTCTGGCCTGATGCCGTCCTCATCTGCTGGTTGATAGGATGATGGCAATTCATCTTCCATATCGTTATTAAGAGAGTCTTTGAAACGCTCAAATTGTGCTTCGCCTACCAAGTCTTCGATATCTTCGCGAACACCGCTAAATAAGCCTTGTGTTTGCTCGGTTAATCCGATTACGCCCTGTACTGCTTTCACTGCTAGAGGACGCAGTTTTTCCCTGACACTTGGCAGCAGCACAGCACCAACAACAGCCAGTCCTAACCAAAAGGTCAGATCATGTCCGGTTCGGGCTTTTACTTCATGACGTATCCGGCGTCGCGATCGGGTAAAGGCGTTTGTTTCCGGGCTTTGCTCTACCATATCAGTCAGTTCAGCCAAATGGAGTAATTCTTTCCGTTCCTTATGGATCAGCTGTTGCAGTGCCTTGCGGGCATAGGGGTCAGTAACAGTAGCTAAACGTTGTTCATAAGTATGTATTGCCGTCAGCTTAGCCTCAAATACCTGCTCTAAGCCGAGGAGAGTGCTGTCACTGCCGGTGTCGGTGGCCCGCTCGCGCATGCGCTGTCCCCGGTTTGTTTTGGGCTTAGTGGGCTCAATGGGCACGGTGTTGTTGATTTCTTGTGGTGCTTCTATATTGGGCATTATATCTCTCCTTTATTGCTTTTATACATGCTGTGGGACAGAAATATTATTACCAGGTTTATCCATGATATGCATTTTCTTTCTTTTTTGGAAAGGTTTTATTTTGAGAATTTCGATCAGGTATTGACTAAAGATAGGATCATATACTATAATTAATGATAATGATTATCGGTATCATCAGGAGGTTGCTCCCTATGTTAGGATATGGTAAAACAGTTGAATTTTTAATAGCAGAATGTACTACGGATATACGTTGGGAGTTTAATCAACTGCGTTCACGGATCAGGATGGATGAAATTGTCCGCCTGGCGGATGGGTTGCTTGAGCGGGCACCCTTGGAATGGCCTGCGGCTTTATTAGAATTGCAAAAAGGATATATGCCTGATCGTTTGCTTACACAACTGAATTTTCGTGTTTGTCAATATGGGCTGGCATCAGAGTGTAAAATCAGATTTCAAGGGCCCTTTCCAGCTTTTTCCTTAAAACCGTTGAAGGATGTAGTTAGCGAGCATCGCGTTACTTGGCGTACTGCTCAGTGTATCGAATTTATTGGAAATAAAGCCTGGAACTGTGCTTTAAAACCTATTAAGAAAAATGTATTTCCTTTCAAAATAAATGTGGCAACCTTAGTGTTAGGAGCTTTTGATTGCTCGCCTAAGCAGCAATTAGCTATTGCCAGGCAGGATCTTGTTCAGAGAATCAAAGGCATTATCACTAACTTTTTACATGATTGGGAAAAGATGCTGCTTGAATCGGTAAAAGCGCAGCTTTTAGCGGTCAACAGCAGTATTTCCATTTCAGCGCAAGCGGTATAATTGGAATGTACTTTCCACATAATACGTTCTAGTAGGCAATGGCGTACTAGAAAAACAAAAAAAATCCCAGTGTCTGGGATTTTTTTGTTTTTTGTTGAATGTTTTGAAGGAGGGAACCCTCTTGTCCCCAGCAGTTTTGCAGGTTATTCACCGCTTGCCTGGTCGCATTCGACTGTATTTTAGTGAAATTCAATATAAACCTAAGCGAGCTGCTCAAATCGCAGCTGTTCTTAATACAAAAAAGGGGATAAAAGAGTGTAAAGCCAATCCCAAATCAGGCAAAATATTATTATACTATGACAGCGCTATTTTTTCAGAACAGGTGATTGTTGACCTGGTGCGGCAATTATCTTCTCAGGCTCAGATAGACTCTGGCAAGGGTCAGGAGAGGCACAGACAACCTTTCGCATTGGAAAACCTGTCTATTTTCAATCAGTTTGTTCTGGTTGCTGCCGGCGGTTTTATGCTGTTAGTGCAGTTATTCTATTATTTGTATAAACGGAGTCTGATGCCGCTTCGGCTGGCAGGCTGGACAAATTTGATTACGCTGCTTACAGCACTGCCTATATTGCGCAGTAGTCTGGAAGCTCTTTATTTACAGCGTAGACTAAACAATGAATTTTTAATTGCTTCGGCGACTTTGCTTTCACTACTGTTAAATGAAGGCCTTACCGGATTAGTTGTTGTGTGGTTAGTGAATTTGAGTACACTGGCGGAGACGTTAACCTTAGACCGGTCACGGCGAGCTATCCGGACTATGTTGGAGGGGAACGAGAAATATGTCTGGGTTGTAGAAGCAGGTCAGGAAAGAAGAATACCAATTAGTCAGTTGAAAGAAAAGGATATCGTATCAGTAAAAGTTGGTGTCAAAATTCCTGTAGACGGCATGATAACGGGTGGAGAGGCAGTTGTGAACCAAGCTGCTTTAACGGGGGAACCTGTTGCAGTTTTTAAACAGCGGGGCGATCAGGTTCTGGCAGGTTCCACTATTGAACAAGGTACTTTATATATTTGTGCCGAAAGGGTAGGCGATGAAACTTCGGTTGCCCGCATTATCCATCTTGTCGAACAAGCGACGCATTTTAAGGCGCCTATTCAAAAAACAGCGGACCGCTATTCTGCCCGTATCATTCCAGCCTCTTTCCTGCTGGCCTTTATCGTATTTCTTTTGACCAGAGATATACGAAGGACAATGACTATTTTGATTGTAGCATGCCCTTGTGCAGCCGGACTGGCAACACCGACTGCGCTTAGCGCTGCAATTGGCAATGCCGCCAGCCGGGGTATTCTTGTTAAAGGCGGCCGCTACCTGGAAGAGGCAGGCAGAATTACTTGTTTGTTATTTGATAAAACCGGTACCTTAACGGAAGGAAAACCTGCCGTTAGCAAGGTGATATCTTTGCACCAGGGTTATAATATCAATGCTATTCTTACACTGGCCGCAGCAGCTGAAGCCAACGCCAATCATCCGCTAGCCAGCGCTATCAAGGAAGCGGCAACCCATGCCGGTATCGTTTTACCCTGTCTGCCTAACAGTGAAATGGTGATCGGCCGCGGAGTAAAGGCAGTCATTAATGGCAGCCCTATTTATGTCGGCAATTCACGGTATTTAAGGGAATTGAAAATTAGTATTCCTCCCGTCTTGTCCCTTGACAGTATGCGGCAAACCTCAACGCTGGTTTATGTAGCAAGCGGACACCAGGTTGTCGGGGTGATTGCAATAGAAGATGCGCTTCGTGAAAATGCTGAAGCGGCTATCCGCAGTATTAGAGAGGAAGGAATAATCGACATCGGCCTCGTAACAGGCGATAGCGATGCAGTTGCCCAAGAAACGGCAGCTCGTCTGGGAGTGGAACAAGTATGGTCCGGTATGCTGCCGCAGGACAAGTTTGAGTTGGTTCAGTCATTGCAGCGACAAGGCTATGTAGTTGGAATGGTGGGCGATGGAGTGAATGATTCGCCTTCGCTGGCTCTTGCCAATGTAGGTATCGCCATGGGCGTAGGCGGTGCTGATGCTGCTATTGATACAGCCGGAATCGTCCTGCGTGAAGACAATCCCGAAAAGATAGTAGAAGTTGTCCGGCTCGGTAAACGCTCCTTAACAGTCATCAGGCAGAACTTTTTGTTTGCCATAGGAGCCAATATTATTGGATTAGGTCTGGGTTCGGCCAGTCTAATTTCTCCCTTTTGGGCAGCTATTTTGCATAATGCCAGTACGCTGGCGGTCGTCTTAAATTCGACCCGCCTGCTATCTTACTCGCCGGCGCAAAAGCTGGAGAAGTTCGATTACAGTACACCACAGGAGGATATCCTCCCGTATTGTCAAAAATAAAAAAACGCTGCTTTTGCCTTGTGGCGTTAGAGGCAGCATTTTTTGCATGAGAACTTTGGCATAAAAACTTAGTATATTGGAGGGGTATATGAAGCAATGGACATCTGGCATTAATAAAAGCTCACTTTCTTTTGATGCCTATGAGAAAATGGCGGAATACTATTTTGAATGTGTTGATACAAAACCTTTTAATGCTTACTATGAGAGGCCGGCCACTTTGTCAGTGCTTCCCCCCGTACAAGGTAAAACTGTCCTCGATGCCGGCTGTGCTGCCGGCTGGTATAGCAATTGGCTGTTAGAACATGGTGCCAGCGTTACGGCAGTGGATTTTAGTCCTAATATGATT
>Ga0366772_1144_pt1 | contig 9381 bp, 11 predicted proteins | sample BONcelN113001C11_FD_207089 | JGI IMG/M metagenome (GOLD analysis project Ga0366772, IMG submission 207089) | Enriched cells from coal bed in the Powder River Basin, Montana, United States - BONCAT cells N11 rep2 HSBNCT.N11.300.1.C11 ...
ACGATTATGAACTCACCATTACCATTAACACCACGAAAGATAATCATACCTTCCAGGTAGATTTATTCTGGTCAGGCTTTAAGAAAAAGCAGCCCTTATGGCCATCCCCCCTACTATTTGAAAATAGGCACTAATCGCAAAGGGTGGCAGCTTGCTCAATTTTTTAAAAAATTGATTGCATTAAAACCCGTCTATCAACTAAACTAACAAGGAAAGGGGGTTGTTTTATGCCAACCTACCGCGTCATCATCAATGGTGAGCCAAGCGAGACCGTAGTTACTGGAGCCTCTTACATCGACGCATATTTTTTAGCGGCACAAGCGGTACCCCAGGCCTATAAAAAAGACTTTAAATTAGAAAAGGAAGAATCGGAATAATAGTATCTAAGTAAATCATGTCCACTGTCAGGCAGCCCGCAAAGCGTTGCCTGACTTTTTTTTGCACACTTCCTATTTGTCAACATAAGATACAACATAAAGCATCATAAATTAGGAGGCGTAGTTATGTGTTATCGTTGGCCCAACTGCGCTGGCTGGTGTCAGCAAAGAGGACAGGGGTTTGGAGGAAGTCTTAGCGGATTTGGCCACGAATTCGGTTATGGTTTTGGCTGTGGCTTCGGTCAGAATCTTCACTTTGTGAATTATATTTACGGACTAGCACAATATATAATGGGATAGTCTTTATTAAAATGCCCTAGAAGGAGGATGCTATGAATATCATTGTAATTGCAGCATTAGTTGTAATAGCCATAGTTTTTGTAGCAGTCGCCTACTTTGACCGGGTTTCCTATCCCTGGCGCTAGAACCGCCATTAAACAAGGGCCGTACTGAAACTGCAGTTTCAGTACGGCCCTTGCTTAACGGCGAATTAGATTCCATTGCTTTCCAGAAAATCACGAAGTAAATTCATACAGACCGTCTTTCTGTATTCTGCCGAAATTCTACCTCGGATAGGAACAATTGCCTGGTCATATGCTGCAAGATATGCTTGCTTGACAGCTTTTGCCTCTTCAATCGTCTTGCCCGCAAGCATAACATCAATATCGGCCCGCCTGATGATAACGTCGCTGACTGCACCAAAGGCTGTCATACAGTTAACAATCTTATCGCCTTCTACGTTAAGAATAGCAGCAAAGGATACTCTGGAAATTGCCAAAGCATCTCTTGCCCCCACCTTCTTATAATAGTAATTGCTAAGGCCGGTTCTGTTCATAAGAATCTCAACGAGCAGTTCATCCGCCTGCAAGGAAGTTTTTTTCCTGCCAAGAAAGAAGTCAGTAATTGGAATCACCCGCTCACCCGTATTGCTAACAAGACGCAGTTTAGCGTCTGTAGCAAAAAAGATTAGCGTACTGTCCCCTTTAGCCGAGCCATTGCAGATATTACCGCCAGCCGTACCAAGGTTGCGGATTGCCGGTGCTGCAATCTGTGCCACTGCTTCCTTTAGAATAGCAGGAACCAGCTCGCTTTCCAGAATATCAGTAAACGTGCAAGCAGCACCAATGCGGATATATTGAGTATCTTCCACTATTTTTTTCATCTCAGGAACCTTACTGAGAAACAAATAGTTCGCATTCTCTGCTGGTTCAATCATCAAATCGGTACCCCCGCCGTAAGGGGTAATCGCGTTCTTTGCACGAATTTCCAGGGCTTCTTGCAAGGATGTTGCCAGATAACCATTTACCATAGTCCTCGTCCCTCCTTTGCTGCGATTGCAATCGCTTCCACGATGGCATTATAACCGGTGCATCTGCAAAGATTACCGGAAATGCCTGTGCGAATCTGGGCTTCGGTAGGGTTTGGATTGTTGGCAAGAATGCATTCAGATGCCAGCATCATACCGGGAATACAAAAACCACACTGCACAGCGCTCACAGCAGCATAGGCCTTATCAAGAACTGCAAAACGCTCTGTTTCACGATAACCTTCAATCGTCATAACCGTACTGCCTTCTATGCTACCCATAGCTACCATGCAAGTGTTAACCAAACGGCCGTCAAGAATAACCGAGCAAGCCCCGCATTCCCCTTCTTTACAACCGCACTTTACACCAGTGAGACGGAATTCATCTCGAAGTACATCAAGCAAGCGCTCGTTTGCCTTGGCAGCCGAGGTAACCGCTTGGCCGTTAAGAATAAACTTTATCATCATTTATTCACCTCCTGTAAAATTCTCATGGTGTCTTCTGTTGTAAATGGTATTTTATTTAAATTAGCACCAAGGGCATTTTCCATCGCTTCAACATAGGCCGGTGCGGCACCAACGAGAGGAAGTTCACCTGCCCCCTTTGCCCCATAAGGGCCATGGGTATAGGGATTGTTCATGATTTCGGTCACGAGCGTTGGCACATCTACCGCGGTAGGAATGATATAATCGCTAAAACTATTATTGCGAATCATGCCTTTATCGTTATAATCCATCTGCTCCATCGAGGCATAACCAATCCCCTGAAGGAAACCACCCTGCATCTGTCCCTGGATGATATTCATATCAATGGGAACCCCTACATCAAAAATCCCCCATGCCCCAATAACCTTTGTAGTGGCCGTAAGTGTATCTACTTCCACTTCAATTGCATTAACGGACCAGGAATAGGTGGGATAGGCATCTCCCTTGAATTCTGCGAGGCTAAAGGGAATGACAAAATCAGGTTCAACGTAATGTTCTTCTATTACTTGTTCTTCGCCGGTCTTCCATTCTTTCTTAAGCTTTACTGCTGCACGCTGAAGCAGTCCGCCGACGGTCATTAAGGACCGGCTTGCTACGGTTGGACCTGAATCAGGCACCCGATCAGTATCAGGGTTATCGATATACACCTGATCATAAGAAATACCAAGGGTATCGGCAACAATTTTACAAAAAGTAGTTTTCAGGCCTTGACCTATATCGGAGTTGCTTGCCAGAACCTCTACCGTATCATCTGCGTTTTTGCGAATCTTTGCAACAGCCTTAATAAGGTCACGCTCACCGCTGCCGGTAAAACCGCAGCCATGGAAGAACATCGATAATCCAATGCCCCTGCGGTATCGCCCCGTCTGATTCTGGTACAGCTTGCGCTTTGCACGGTAAGCGGTAAGCTCGTCAATTCGCTCAATCATTTCCGGCAGCGGTACATGGAAATGATATTTGCCGCTTGTAGAGGTAGCATCCCCCTGTTTAACCATATATTTTTCTTTCAGTTCAAGCGAATCCATTCCCAGTTCCTTAGCAATATGATCCATGATCATTTCTACTGCAAAAAAAGTCTGAGGTGCACCAAAGCCGCGGTAGGCACCGCAAGGTACCGTGTTAGTCTTAACAGCACGTCCTGCAACGCGAAGATTATCAATACGATATACACCGTTTGCACAAATCAAACCACGCTGCAACACAACTGGCGAAAGAGTGGTATAGGCACCGCTATTGAACATAACATCAATATCCATACCGGTAATTTCACCGTTTTTAACCGCTACTTTATAGGTTGAAATAGATGGATGCCGCTTTGAAGTAAATTCCATGTCTTCACGCCGGTCAAAAATTACCTTAACAGGCTTATTTGCCTTTTTTGCTGCTACTGCCGTTTGTGCAGCGAGTATGGACGGATAGGCTTCCTTACCGCCAAATCCTCCACCGGTAACATCCTGGATAATCTGAACATCTTTGCCTGCGTAACCTAATGCTTTGGCAACCGCACCATGCACATAGTAGGGACACTGCAAAGAACCGCGTACCGTCATTCGCCCATTATGGGGATAAGCAATGATACCTTGCGTCTCCAGATAAGCTTGTTCCTGATAACCAGTCTGGAATGTCTCAATGAATACACGGTCAGCTTCTTCCAACGCCTGGTCGATATTTCCCTTGGCATAATTGTAATTAAAAAAGACAGTATCTGCTTTGCGCATATCAAGAACAGGAACCAGTTCCTCATAGACAACAACAATCTCATGCAAAATCCGCTCCACTTCTTTAAAGTCCGGACCGACAACCATCAGAATGGGGTCACCGACGTATTCTACCAATTCCTCAGCATAGACCGGAGTATCATCAAGCACAATATGAACCTGGTTTATGCCCGTCACGTCACTCTTGCCAACAACAAAATAGCCTTCAGGCAATTCAGGTACAAGAATATCGGCGATACGCGCTTTTGCCTTGGCAGAGCGTAACAGCCTGCCATGAAGCATACCTTCCATTACATGGTCATCCACATAAAGAGCACGACCGCTTATTTTTGCATCATGATCTTTTTTCTTTGCAGACTTACTAATCTTTTCCATACCGCGCCTCCTATACATTGAATAAATACTCAGGATGAAATCGCAACTTTCATGTAGTCTACCAGCCTGCTATAATCTGCCGGTGTATCTGCGTCGAGCGTGCATCCGGCATCTTCAACAGCAACGGTTACACTCTGATGCTCAAACTGTTTCCACACTTCCCGCAAGCCTCCCGGACTGTCAAACTTACAGATGGCATCAATACATTTCCACGAAATCAAGGGTGGGTGCTTCCGCCGTCCCTCAAAAGCAGGGAAGGCAACCATGGCATGTGACCTGTTCAGGGCCTCTTTTACTGCAAGAAAGGTGTTAGTATGAATGGCCGGCATATCACCGGGAAGAAGATAAAAAGCTTCACAGGCAGCTAATGCCGTAATACCGATTTTAACAGATGTTAACATATCGGTTTCTGCATATTGCCGGTTATGGGTAAATACCAGCCGGGAGGAATCGTATTGAGCCCTTAGCAGCTCTTCAACCTCTTGTGCACGATAGCCCAGTACCACAACCGCTTGTTTCACTCCGGCCTGTAACATACTAGCAACACTATATTCAATCATCGTTTTTTCTCTCAATTTTAAAAGCGGTTTGAATGCTTGCATACGGCTCGATAAACCGGCAGCCAGTATAATACCATTAATCTCCATCAGGCACCTCGCTTTCCCCGGCGGACATAAAAACCTCCCAGTCTATACTATTTCAACAACTTACTGTTAAAATCATTATAGAATGGAAGGCTATTTCCCATCAAATTCTTTGTCAAAAGAACTTGCCAATATTCAGACTTTTAAAACAATCTACTAAACTCATCCTTCGCATATTGGCGCACATTTTGTTCAAATTGCTGAAACTTCTCTAAGAACTCAATACCTTCTTTTGTCAAATAGGTTTTTCCCCCATTGCTTCCGCCATGCTTTCTTTCAATCACTGCATAACCTAGCTCTTGCTCCAACTGGTTTAGCATATTCCACGCTTTACTGTAAGACAATGCAATATGCCTGCAGGCACTTCGGACAGAGTGTGTATCCTGAATCAAAATTAACAGCAGCTTTGTTCTCGAATTAAAAAACAGCGACTCTTTTTCAATACTGATTCGAAGAAAGGGATGCAGTATATGCTGGTTATGCTTTTTTAAAAGGTAATCCAGGCGGTCAATATCATCCATATCATGGAGAATGCCTTCATCATCTATATCCATCCATTGTCTTTCAATGCCGGTATTTTGAATGGCTCCCCGCATTCCCATATTCCCATCATAGACAAGAATTTGTGGAATTAGTGAGGCAGACAGCAAAAGAGGATGACCGGATTTCCCATGATAAGAGGGTGAAATCACCTTTTCGCCGCATTCCATCATCCTTTGAATGGTCTCCGGTGTAAACATTGGAATATTTACCGGATTGAATATTACCTGATCACATTTATTCTGCAAAAATGCCAGTCCGATCTTCGCAGAGTCAAACATCTGTGAGTTTTCATACTCTTCATTTCGTAAAAATATAACTCCATAGTCAGCTAAATCATGCTCAATTTCTTCCGCTCTATGTCCGGTAATCACCACAATCGGTGAAATGCCAACCTGCTGAAAGGTCAAAACAATTCTTTTTACCACTGTAATGGAACCAATTTTTAATAACGGATTAGGTTCCGTTCTTTTCGCTCTTTTTCCTGCTGCAACAATTATTCCGCCTGTTGTTTTCTTTTCCCTTTTTTTCATATGCATACCTCTTACTCGTCCAAAGAATCGCGGGGACGGTTCCTTCTCTTTACTATATCATTTTAGTAAAAAAAAATGAATGTTCCTCTTAAATAAAACACTAAAGCAAATAAGCCCTCCAAGACATAAATGCCTTGGAAGGCTTTTTTCATTAGTGACTCGCGGGGACGGTTCTATTGAGTCAGCAATGTTACTCGTTCAATTTGGCGGATAACTGCCATTAATTGCCTGTCTACCTGCCTCTTTGATCTCTTTTCCTTACTATATCATTTTGCGACAAAAAATCAATGTCCCCAGGTGTCCCCAAAGACAATCGGATCATGTTCTGAATAGCAGAGTAGTCTCCAAACCGTCCCTCGATCTTATCCTGCTTCTCCATCAGTTTGTCCTTAAAACTTATTTTTTCTTAATACCCACCATGGCGCCATGGTGCTATCTTTATGGCCCTTGCCAATCAACTCCCACAGTATCGCCACAAAACTATTTATTTTTCCAATAAAAAGAAAAATCGGCATGAAAGGTAAAAGATGCGCACGCGAAAGGTCACTGGCTTTCCTTTCCGACAACAATAAAACAGCTACGCAATAGATAACCACCATCATCAAAAAATAAAAAATATAGACAGCGGCTAGCAGAGCAATTGCAAACTCAATTCGATATTGATATATCAACCCAATCGTGTAAAAAAACACCATCCCAGGTATAACAATATGGGTAAAAATATTGATCAACGTACCAAGAAAGTTGGCCCAGCCAAAAAAGCGAGGGCTGATCGTATGACGGTGTTTGAATAAGATAAAAGGGTAATCTCCCTCCCATCTTATACGCTGTTTTAGAAATTTAGCAAAACTTTCCGGAACATCTGTGAAGCATATTGCCTCCGGATCAAATACAATACGAAACTTCTTGCGAGTATGAGCAAAATAATTCTTGATACGAATGGTCATATCAAGATCTTCCGCTGTTCCCGCATCCCATCCTGCAACCAAATCAAGAAGTTCTCGTCTGAATATGCCAAAGGCGCCCGAGATATTATTTACCATATTAAATTCACTTAATGCTGTTTTCGATGCGTGTATTGCTACAAAATATTCAATCGCCTGAAAAGCTGCACACAAAGTTTTATCAGCATTTCTCACTCTTAGGCATCCGCTAACGGCAACGACTGTATCATCCTCAAAATGCCTTGTGGCCCGTTCAACCATATTATTGTCAAAGGAAGTGTCGCCATCCATTTTGATGATAATTTCCCCGGTTGCAAATTGAAGCGCCAAATTGCTGCTTGAAACTACGCCGCCTCTCTGCCATTTGGGCAATACAAGAAGAGAACGGTTGGAATGCCCGTTCACCCAACTCTCCATAGTTTTTGCCGCTTCCATCGTATCCATATTAATAGATGCGCCATCTATGACAAGTAAAATCTGAATCATTCCGGGGTATATCTGCTCTGTAAGAGAAAATACTGTTTTCTCTATATCACGTCCTTCATTATAACAGGTTACAATGCAGGAAACTGCCGGAAAATAAGGATGCCGCGGTCCCTCTTCTATTCGTTCTATCTTATATTTAATAATTCCAATAAGGATAAATAATGTCCATGGAATCTCAAAAAATAGGACAAACGGCATCAAGATAAGTATTCCCGAGATAAAGTCAGCATTCAATAATGGAGCAATCGTAAGATTGTATAAATGATAAACTATACTGTTTAGCAAATTATTCATCTAACAGCCAAAAGAGTAGCCTCATATTCGCCAAGTAACATTTCTGCTACAGGTCCCCTTTTCGCATACTCTGTAGGGATTGAAAAGCATTTGACTTGAATATTAATATGCGCACCATTTTCTAAAGGAACCATATCAGCAAGTTTTTCTACTCTGGATGCCAGAATTTCACCACCTTTCTGATTTGTACGCGGCAAAAGCACCCAAAAAGTATTTGCGCCTGTACTGGTCGTGATATCCGTCAATCGTACCAATTCTCTGATTCGCGTGGCAAGTTCGTCTATTAAATTTTTAAATTGATTGATCCCCGTCATACTTTCTATTGCCTCAATGCCTACTATTTTTATGCACAGCAATGAAAAATCTTCATCACTGTATCGCGCCTTCATTTGCAGAAGCCAGTCTGTTACCTGATAAAAATATTGAGGCAAAACATTACGATTGTTATCAAAAAGAGAAAACTCAAAGTCAATGACTCCAAGCTGTACGGCCCTTTTCCCTTTTGCCGTCATGCCATAATTATATAGCTGCCTAATCATCAAATCTTCTGTTGCTGACTTCTGCCGACATGTCAAACAATCCGCTTTAACTTCCGGTTCTATAAAACGTTCACCACAACCATTGCAAACATAGGATTCAACAGGCCGGTCATAATCACTGCCTATGTGACGAAGGGTAACATTGCAGCGCGGGCATATAAACATCATTCCATTTTTAAAATTTTCTTCAGGCGCTACGTGCCCACAGGTGAAGCAATGAATCATCTTTTTTTTCGTAAAATCAATGCTTCCGCATACAGGGCAAGAATCTATATAATTTAAATTTCCGGTATGACAATGCGGGCAAATACGAATCCTATCAACCAATCCCATTGTAACAAGAAACCCTTGCGTACATAAAGACACTAACCATTCTGCAGAACTCCTCATCGTTACTTTGAAAGAATTTTTTTCTGCAAATGGGCCGAAACGAAATGCTGTTTGCATAGTTATATCTGCAAAACCGCCGATAAGGAATGCTGCCGGATATTCATAAATCCAAGGAGAAGCAGCAAGTGCTAACGGCGGCAAAGAACACTCATCTCCCCTGCAAAATAAAAAAGTTAAAAGGCGTAAATCATCATTGACTGCGTTCATCTCTATGGATATATTTCCCATTCTAGAAAGAATTGCAGAAGCATATGGAAGGATATCCTCTTTTGTGCTTCCTATCCCATCTACAAATGTATTCAAATTACCCATAGATTTTGCAAAGTAAATAGGCGCGGCATAAAATACTGCTGAGCATCGCAATTGATAAACAGCATCAAAAGTTTCTTTCAGGATATTATCGTCTTCTGGTCTTAAGCCATCAATCAAAACAATTGATGGCTCTTTGATTTCTTCAAGCAGGGTATTCACAGAATTATAGCTGCCGTTCAGATCATCTGGCAGAGCAATAAGCTCACCGCCGAGAGTCAATCTATACATTTTATTCTTCATAGTAAATTCTCCTCACGCACCATTTAAGTGTAAGTCAGACTTTTTAAATTCACCATTCAACCACGACCGGCAGGCCTTCAATCATTTCTTCTTCCTGCAAGGGATCTGTTACTTTAAGAAATGTCTGAACCCCCCGCATGGTAATTGGATAAAATTTTTCCGAAATTCCACTTGGCACATTATCTGCAACTACCGATG
>Ga0366772_1147_pt2 | contig 9076 bp, 10 predicted proteins | sample BONcelN113001C11_FD_207089 | JGI IMG/M metagenome (GOLD analysis project Ga0366772, IMG submission 207089) | Enriched cells from coal bed in the Powder River Basin, Montana, United States - BONCAT cells N11 rep2 HSBNCT.N11.300.1.C11 ...
GCCTGCAATGGCTGCGGGATAATATGATTCCCGTCTATCAGTTGGGAGAACTTAAGGTAGCAGAGGAGGTTAAAGCCTTATGATTGATAAAATTCTGCTAGCCGGGTTTGGTGGTCAGGGAGTTCTTTTTATTGGTAAAATTCTCGCCTATGCCGGTATGCTTGATGAACGTCAAGTTTGCTGGATTCCTTCTTATGGCCCGGAAATGCGCGGTGGAACAGCCAACTGTTCGGTCATTATTTCAGATGATGAAATAAATTCGACCGTCCTTGAGTATGCCGATGCCGGGATTGTGCTGAATCAACCGGCCTATGATAAGTTTCTGCCCTTTATTAAACCAGGCGGAGCATTAGTAGTGAACGGTTCAGTAGTTGACATCACGAAGGGGCGGGAAGACATCGAAATTGTCAGCCTTCCTGCTGGCGAGCTTGCAACTGAGCTGGGCAATCACAGCCTGGCCAATATGGTGTGCTTAGGAGCGCTGCTCAGCCGCCTTAAGACGACCAACCTGGCAAGCATCGAAAAATCAATTGACGCGGTAGTTGGTAAGAAGAAACCTCAGCTTCGGGATAGTAATTTTGCTGCTGTTAAACAAGGGTTGCAATATTAAATTATTGAGCTTAAAGGATTTCTTCGATAAAAGTAGAAATATTTGATCAAAATGCAATAATATAACGCTGGCTGATTAGCGATAACTAAAGGCCGGAAAGCAGTTTGCTGCTTTCCGGCCTTTTGGTTAGGATTAGCTAAAGAAGATCTTGACCAGAACATGTGTTCCGTGATAAAGTCAATTTAAGAAGTAGTGATCGCAAAACAAGTTAAAGAATCAAATCGGGGAGGTGAACAAATGCTTGCTGTCATTTTTGAGGTTGTGCCAACAGCGGATGGGAAATCAGAGTATTTAGAAATAGCTGCCGGACTTAAAGAACATCTGGCGTCAATGCCGGGCTTTATATCTATTGAACGGTTTCAGAGTTTTTCCAATCCTGACAAGCTCCTGTCGCTTTCTTTCTGGGAAAGTGAAGAGTCTATCGAGCAGTGGCGAAGTTTCGAGGAACATTACCTGGCCCAAACCCGGGGGCGTGCAGCCTTATTTAAGGAGTACCGGATCAGGGTTGGCGGCATCATTAGAGACTATGCATTTGTGCAAAGCCAGCCGTCAATTGGATAAAGTAACACCTATAATATAGGGAGGATGAGTTTTTGTGAAAGAGGAAAAGCCGGTAATGCTGTCAGAACAAAATCAAGCTCATTTATTTGCTTTGATTGCCCAGGAAGTGGTCGATACGTTTGGAGAGGCTGGAGTCACGGCTATCAGTGAAGGCGTTGTCCGATACGGGGAGCAGCGGGGAAAACGTATGGCAATGCGTACAGCTGCCGACGGCCTGGAACGGACGGCCCTTAATTATCTGGCTTATAAGGAGTTCGCTACCCGGCCGGGCGAGATGCTTTCTCAGGTTTCGATAAAAAACCGTGCTGTACAACTCTTAGTAGATAAGTGTCCGTGGCAGAGTCTGTGGAAGCAAGCCGGCCTTTTGGAAAAGTACGGCTATCTCTACTGTAAAGATTTGGATGTTGCTATTGCCCGGGGATATAACCGGGATATTCAATTTGCGGTGCAAAAAAATAAGGGACTCGGTGATGACGTTTGCGACATGCGTATATGTGATGATTCCGGGATGGTCGAAGACCAAGCTGTCCTGGAAGAACGGATCAAAGCACTTGGACTGAAAGCCAAGATGCCCTGGGATTATCATTGTGCTCATTTATACAAAACCTTGCGGGAAACAGTGGCAGCAACGTTTGGCCAAGCCGGAGAGGAAGCCCTGCAGCGGTCTATGACTGCCTTTATAACGATATACGGTCAACAGGCAGGTGCGATGATTGACCGTTATATGGATACCGACTTTAATACCTTGCCTCCCTATGCCGGCATTAATGGCTGAGGCGATCAACGGTTTCCACAAAAGCACGTAAGGCAGGAGGTAGTATCACAAAATATCTCGATTTTAAATAGTGGATAGACCTAGGTAAAAAAAGGAAATATACAATAGGAGACTGACTGATGCTATTTATTGCACTTATTTTAATTTGCAATAGCTGAAAGGGGCTTACATGAATCCGACCATTAATCAATACATTTCCATTATTGGAGTTCCTTTAGATCTAGGGGCAGATCGCCGGGGTGTGGACATGGGCCCCAGCGCGATACGCTACGCAGGGGTAAGGGAGCGGCTGGAAGCTATCGGCTATGAGATAGATGACCGGGGAGATATTTTGACGAATAGACCTGATTCGCTGCAGGTAAATGGCGAAAGGCTGAAATATCTCGATGAAATCGAGAAAGTAAATACTGAACTTTGTCAAAGGGTAGCTGAAGAGATCGGCAAAGGCAGGTTTCCTCTGATTCTCGGCGGCGATCACAGCCTTGCTATAGGCACAATTTCCGGCGTATTGCAGCATAAGAAAAATTTGGGCGTTATTTGGTTTGATGCTCATGGGGATATCAACACTATTGAGACCTCACCTTCCGGCAATATTCATGGCATGCCGGTGGCCGTCAGCCTGGGCATTGGTCATGAGCGGCTAACGGCAGTTGGCGGCAGTGACGTCAGACTTAGCCCGGATAAATTTGTTATGATCGGCGTTCGTGATCTGGACCCAGGCGAGAAGCTTCTGCTCAAAGAACTGGGAGTTGTCGTATATACCATGCATGAAATTGATATGATGGGGATGGCAAAAGTGATGGAAGAGGCTATCAGCATTGTAACAGCGGGTACTGATGGCGTGCATGTGAGTTTTGATATGGATGTTGTAGATCCTTTGCATGCGCCAGGGGTGGGAACACCGGTTGTAGGAGGGTTGACCTACCGCGAAAGTCATTTGGCTATGGAATTGCTTTCTGCTGCGAACATCGTCACTAGTGCCGAGTTTGTAGAGGTGAATACCGTATTGGATCACCAGAATGCAACAGCAAAGGTAGCAGTGGCGTTAATGGGGTCGCTGTTGGGAGAAAGGTTGAAATAGGAAAGAAAATTGTATTGGTAGTGTAGCTGTTTTTAATTAAATATGATTATGTATTCAATATTCAAAATACATGATCTTAATCCTCGAAAACCTGTTGCCTAAGACTGACTAAGCCTCGTATAATAAAAATGAATGTAAAGGAGCGATAATATGATTGAAATGAAAGCAATGAGTACCACTGCGTTACAAGAAAAATATTCTTTATTAGCCCAAAGCTACGAAAAATTTCAGAACCAAAAACTCAAGCTGGATATGTCGCGAGGCAAACCCTGTACCGAGCAATTGGATCTTTCTAATGATTTGCTGGATTGTCTTAGCAAAACCGATTATAAAACGGCTAATGGTACGGATTGCCGGAATTATGGCGGATTAGACGGTATTGCCGAAGCAAAAGAGCTGTTTGCCTGGTTTCTGGAAGCAAAGCCGCAGGAGATTATCATCGGGGGAAGTTCCAGTTTAACCATGATGCACGATCTGTTATGCAGGGCCATGCTTCATGGCTTGCCGGAAAGTGAAGCCCCCTGGAGCAAATTGCCAACAGTAAAATTTCTCTGTCCCAGCCCCGGCTATGACCGCCATTTTGCCGTCACTGAACACCTGGGCATGGAACTGATTACAATTAACTATTTGGAAGACGGTCCTGACATGGACCAAATAGAGAAACTAGTTGCTGCAGACCCGGCTATTAAAGGGATTTGGTGTGTACCTAAGTATAGTAATCCTACCGGCATTACCTATTCGGATGCAGTGGTGAAGCGCTTGGCAAATATGCCTACTGCAGCTTCTGATTTTCGCATCATTTGGGATAATGCTTATGTTGTACACCATTTAACGGACACTCCTGACCAATTGCTGGATATTCGTAAGGCTTGTGAGGCAGCCGGGCACGGTGACAGAGTTTTTGTATTTGCTTCCACATCGAAACTTAACTTTCCCAGCGCCGGTATTGCCATGGTGTCCAGCAGTGAAAGTAATATTAACTGGCTGAAAAAGCACATTAATATTCAAACCATTGGGCCGGATAAAATCAATCAATTGCGCCATGTTCGCTTTTTAAAAGATCAGGCAGGAATTGAAGCACATATGCGCAAACATGCAGAAATCATTAAACCCAAATTCGATTTGGTCCGGGACATCTTAGAAGCTGAGTTGGGTGGCCAGCATATCGCTTCCTGGAGTAATCCGCAAGGCGGTTATTTTATTAGTTTGGACACATTGCCAGGCTGTGCCCGAAAGGTAGTAGCAAAAGCTGCTGCTGCAGGAGTGCTGCTTACTCCTGCCGGAGCTACCTTCCCTTACGGCAAAGATCCGGAAGATAAAAATATCCGTCTTTCCCCCACTTTCCCTCCTTTATCAGAGCTGAAGCAAGCGATGGAACTGCTAGTGATTTGTGTTCAGTTAGTCAGCATAGAACAAGAGCTGGCAAGAAGAGCAGCCTAATCGCTAGAAAAAAAGCTACTCATGATATCATGAGTAGCTTTTTTGTATTGGAAACCTTTGGCTCATTCACCTGTAGAGTGAGGCTGGAAAGGTATAGAAGGCTTACGGCATAATCCATAATAAAGAGGGAATGATTACTAAGGAGAATAGACATATGAGATTTGGGGTTAAGGGATTTTTATTAACGCTGCTTTCTTCTTTGGCAGCCTTTACGTTTTTCCTATATATTTCAACATCAGGTGCTAGGCTACAGGCTCTGCCCTCAGAAGCGGAGCAAGGAAAAATTATCTTTCAGAAAAAGGCATGTGTTGAATGTCATACCTTGTTTGGCAATGGTGGGTATTGGGGAGGAGATCTAACCAAGACTTACTCAAATTTCGGTAGCGACGGTTTAAAAGCCTATTTGACTCATCCTCCCCTTATTAGTGGGGCCAAGAAAAAGCGCCATGACCAATTGACAGAAGAGGAAGCGGATAAAGTTATTGCTTATTTGAATTTTGTTAATTCCATTGATACGATGAATTGGCCGCCTGGACCCACGGCAAATAAGCAAAGATAATATTCAAATTGTTCAGCAAAGGAGCCAGCAGCTTGTTTCGATCACAGCATGTAAGTTATAAGTATGCTTTACTGGCCTACGTACTGTTTGGCTTGCAAGGCTTGGTGGCCAGTGGCGGAGCATTAGAGCTTATTTTTCCCGATATGGATTTGCCAATTTCCTATGCAAGCGGAAGAGCTTTTCATCTGAATATCAGTATCTATTGGCCGTTGATAGGCATGATTGGTGCCATTTATTTTTTCTTTAGCCAGGAAGCGGAGCGGGAACTCGCTAGCATTAGGCTGATTAACATTAATTTTTGGCTGTTGGCAGGTACAACCGGTCTGGTATTGGGGTCGCTATTGGTAGGATTCACTGCAGGCAGGGAGTACCTTGAGGCCATGTGGCCTCTTAAAGTAGCAACTGCTGCCTCCACACTCATGCTGTGCTATAATTTGCTATGCACTTATCGGGCTGCCGGCGTGCCAAGGAACCGTGCTACACTTATCAGCATGGTTGCGGGAAGTATAACGTTAATTGTTTTTTATTTGCCCAATCTTGTGTCGTATACTCATCCAACAACAGATGAGATGGCCAAATTCCTGGTAGTACATATATGGGAGGAAATGTCGCTAGAGCTTATTGGAACGGGAGTGCTGGCTGCATTATTGCTCAAGGTAGCCAAAGCAGAACGGAAGGCGGTAGAAACAGCAATTTATTTGGATATTACCTTGGTGGCATTAGCTGGTATATTGGCCACAGGACATCATTATTACTGGATTGGAGTACCGGCTTTTTGGCTTTGGATCGGCGGTGTCTTTAGTGCAATGCAGGCTTTGCCGGCAATTATATTGTTATATACTACTGTTAAAACAGCTAAATTTACTAGCTTTTCCAGCTTATCTAAGCGCGATAAAATTACAATAGTTCTTATTAGCTGCAGTACGTTTTATCATATTTTTGGAGCTAGTATTTTAGGCTTTTTTATGGCTTATCCTCCGATAAACCGGTTTATACATGGGACTTATATTACTTCCGCTCACTCTCATTTTGCGCTGTTTGGAGTATTCGGTTTTTTGGTTCTGGCTGTATGCTTTTACATTCTATTTACTGAAATTGTATTAAGTCAAAAAATGTACCGCTTTTGCCAGCTGGCAATCCTTGCTTTAAATGCAGGATTGGTGACCATGGGAGTTGGCCTTTTGTTGGCCGGTGGGCTGCAATGCTATTTTTGGCGGGTGATCGGGTTGAGTGTTGGCGAAACAAATGAATTAATAAGACCCTATCTTTTTATTAGGGCTTTTGGTGGTAGCATATATGCTGCAGGGAGTCTGCTTTTGACCTTTGTAGTCTTAAAAAGTGTATGGCCAAAATTAAGAGCAATATTTCATACAAAAGGGCAACTTGCTGCTATAAAGTATGATGATTTATGTCAGATGCAAGAGTTAGTGCAAGAGTTAGTTAAAAAAGAAAAAGAAACGGAAAAGCTGTTAATAAAGATTAAGAGACTATCTCAAAATCGTTGATGCGCAGAATAAGCTGAAACAATAATTACTCATGCGAGCAGACCTATAGTATGTAAATAAAGTAGTGACATAACACATGAATACTACATAAGATAAATCAGGTCAAACAAAGGCGGCATAGTGGAGGTGCTTGGGCTGGGAAGTCGGCAACCATCCCTGAAATTCACCTAGCTTTGTGATGGCCTCGCAGTGAATCAGTTCTAAAAATAATAGCGATATCTCGCATAAATTGTCGAGATATCGCTATTATTTTATTTCTTTTCGTTTAACATAAAAAACCTAATTATGTCCACTTCTAGTCCATCGGCAATGGAAAATAAGACATCTAGTGAGTACGCTTTTGTGGAGTTGGGCGCTTCGATTTTACTAAGGTAACTCTTGCTGATACCAATTTTGTCGGCCAGTTCTTCTTGAGAAAGTCCGCGCAAATTACGGTAATAAACAATCTTTTTAGCAATTTGCCTGTACCGTTCGTCCTTACTGGATTTCATAAAAAGTTTCACCTCTACAATCAAATTATAGAAGCGTTTCCTATATGTTGCATTGCACTTATGGTACAATAAGGTCAAGAAAATTATTGCACTTATAGTGAAATGGGAATATAATGAAACTTAATACCTATTGACAAAATATGTAGTCCTATGTCGAAAATCGAATTATTTTAGAAAACTTCCAGCCTCACCGGTAAATGGGGGAAAGCTAGTGTTCGTACAACGGCTAAAAGCAGTAATAAGTAGTAGAACTGGTCTTAGAAAATCGATTATCTTGCCATTTGTGGGCATGGTAGTATTTCTGTTAGTTATTACTTATTTGTTAGTTTACTCCTATACGGCTAAAATAAGTGAATGTATGGATAGCAAATTAGCTATTGCCATACAGGAAAGTGCAGTTGCTCAAGACCTTGAGAATTTGTTTTTTTATTTTACAATTACACTGGTACTGATTTTTCTTGCTGCTATAGTATTGGCCATAGGTGCTGCAAACAGAATTGTAGATCCTATTAAGGTGTTGAATGAAAAAGTTTTGGATATTAGAAATGGCAATTGGGGTATTCAGATAGAATGCCAGCAAGGTGGTATTCTCGGGGAACTTACCCACTCTTTTAATGATATGTCGCAACAGCTGCAAACTTTTTATGGTTCAATGACACAAAAAAATAAAGAGCTTGAGAATCTAAATGCTCACCTCGAAGATATGGTAAATGCAAGAACAGAAAAACTGAGAAGGTTATCTATTACCGATGAATTGACAGGTGCTTATAATCATCGACATATTATTGCCTGTCTTACCATGGAAATTGCTGCAGCTACTAGGTATAATACTTCTTTGGCTTTAGCTATTTTTGATATTGATTTTTTTAAACAGGTAAATGATACTTACGGGCAAGAGCGTGAGTTGCTTGAGTAGCTTCCGTTTCAGGAGCTGCCACTGACATAAACCAACGCTGGCCCCCTGGCAGATCAATAGGTGTGTATACGGCAACTCTCTTCACACCGTCAACAAAGGTGTACACTCCGCGAGTCTGCTTGCCAGACTGGACGGCCGCTGCAAACAAATTAATTAGACTTTCATCAACTTCAGACGCTTGCAATTTAAGTTCAGGGTTAATCTTTTTCTGAGAGATGTTTAATTTGCCGATCGTCTCAGGACGTTTAGGGTGCGCAAGCAGAATACCGTTATCATCAACAATATTACCGTAGCCGGTTTCCAGAAATTTCATATCTTTAATTAGTTCAGTCATTTTCTCAAGAGAATAAGTACCTACGACCATACCGGTAAACTGCCCGTTGCTACTGACCGGCGCAGCCAAAACGACAGATAATTTGCCAGTTGCTTTTGAAATCAGCACTTCAGAGACATAGGCCTTTTTTGTATCCATTACTTTCTTAAAATACTCGCGGTCGCCATACTGCCCCGTTGTTCCATCGGCGCGAATTGCCGATCCATCCGGAGCAATCAGGAGAACCGTCTCGAACCCGACAATCTTCTGTGTTTCAGCCATAGCCGCTACAGCTTGAGTCTTATCACTTCCTGTCTTAATTGCCTGTACTCTGGCCAGATCATCTAAACGGACCATTACTTCTTCCATTTCGTTTCTAATGCGGTTGCTATAATCAGACCCCACTGCCATAGCGGTTTCATTAACACTTTTCTCCAAAGCTTGTTCTGCGATGTAATAGCTGATTCCCGAGAGCACGCCTAAGACGATGAAAATAAGAGGCAGTAAACCAAGGAGTAAACGAGTTTGAATATTTTTAAGTTTCATTACCATAGCTCCTCTAAAATCTATTTTTTACTCTTTAGCTTTTATTCCTAAACTAATAAACTCATTCTGATATCCCTTCCCTCCCTCCAGTGGATACACGAGAAAATAATAAGCTTATTAGAAAAAACAATTAGCAATTATGCTAAAATTTTACCACAAAACACATATTGTGCCAAACTTCTACAAAATATTTTTATTTTTTGTTTGTTTTTGTCGATTATGCGAAATTTTCGCGGGTTCAGCAATTTACATTTATTTTAATAACTTCTCAATATCTTC
>Ga0366772_1152_pt1 | contig 8837 bp, 4 predicted proteins | sample BONcelN113001C11_FD_207089 | JGI IMG/M metagenome (GOLD analysis project Ga0366772, IMG submission 207089) | Enriched cells from coal bed in the Powder River Basin, Montana, United States - BONCAT cells N11 rep2 HSBNCT.N11.300.1.C11 ...
GACCGCCTCCGCGCCGTCGCGGCAGGCTGGCCCGCCACCCCCAGGGTTCTCCTCCGCAGAGGCCTCGAGGCGTGCCGTCTGGCAAACAGCGGCATCGTAGACCTGCAGTACTACCAAGCACAGACCGGTCAAACATTCCGTAACGTTCGTGCCGTCGCCTGGCACTATCTGGCCGAGGGATCGGCGGCGGGGTTGTCCGTGCACCCCCTGTTCGAGCCGGAAGTGGTGGCCCGACGGATGCAGCATTTGGACGGGGACCCAACGCTCGGCTACCTGGTTGCGTCCTCGCTTTACAAGAAGCATTCTCCGCACCCCGTCTTCAATCTGCGTGCTGCGAAGGAAGCCCTCGCCGCCCGCGGTATCGAATCCAGCTCAGGCCCATGGCTGGCCTGGGTACGGTCGGCGACCCCCGAGACGCCCGTTCCGGTTTCCCGCGGCATGACACCAACCACTTGGGGCAGGTTGCGGGCGGTACTGCTGCGGTCGGCGAGCGAATGGCGCGCTCAGCTTGAGGAAGAAGCACCCGTCAAGTTTCCGACGGCGGACACACCACGTGAGTCTCGCCTGACCAGCATTGTCGTGCCCCCATCGGACAAACTGTCGGATTCGCTCCAGAGGCTTGCCTTGCTGGGTGGACCAGACGATGCCCGCGAACTTGTGTTCGTGGGCGTTCGCACGCGCTCGCAGTTCACGTCCATGACAGCGTTGGGGCTGTTCCGCCCAATCAGGATCGCGCACGGACTCGGGAGCCTCGCCGCGGTCTGGAATTCGGGCGCGGCGGCGAGTTCGGGTGAAACTTTGGTGTTCGTGTCAGCCGCTTCACGGCTAGGGCCTGAGGCTGTGACGCAACTGGTTGCGGCGCTGGACGATCCGGGGACGGGTGTGGTGCAGCCGCTGAACGAGAAGCCAGACATGACCATCAACAGCGCTGGCGCCTGCTTCCCGCCCACCGATGTGGTCCCCTCGCCCCTTCTTGCCGCACATCCGGTTGGCGATGCTGTGCGCCTGGGCCCGCGCGTCGCCATACCGGCGGCACTGTCCGGGGTGGTGGCCATGCGCGCCGGCAGCTTCCTCGCACTGCGCGGCTTTGACCCGGATTTCGGCAACGACCTCAGTGAGGTCGACCTCAGCCTCCGCGCTGCTCAGCAGGGACATGGCCAGACGGTCCTGGTTCCCGAGGCGAGGTGCACGACAAAGGGCCTGAGCGACCCCTATCTGCCCAACCCGGAGGCCTCGGCGAAAGCCCTGAAAGATCGGTGGGCCCCGCCGCTGCCCAGCTCGGAACCGCTCCTTGAGGCTGCGGGGTTCAGGGTTACCGGCTATCGCGCCACCTCAAGGAATACCGGCGGCGGAACCAACGGTGTGCAGAAGCCCGACGTTGCACGGCTACGGTCGGGCCTGGCTGCGTTGCCATCCCTGCGCTGGACGGTGGACACGTCGGTGACCGCAGGCTGGTGGGCTGAAGCCTGGGGTGACTGGCACTTCGCCAGATCTCTGGCCCGAGCCCTGGAGCGGCTCGGTCAACAGGTTTCGGTCGACACCAAACAGGCGCGGGGGCGCTCGACCAGAAGCCTCGACGACGTGGTTCTGACCCTTCGGGGGTTGGACGCACCCGACCCTGTGCCTGGCCCGGTGAACCTCCTGTGGGTCATCTCCCACCCGGGTGAGGTCACTGCCAGCGAGGTCGGTTCCTACGACGCCGCGTTCGCGGCCTCGACGACCTGGGCGGAGGACCGGTCCGCCCAGTGGGGGATCCGGGTCGATCCGCTCCTGCAGTGCACCGACGCCGAACTGTTCCACCCTGGTCGCGGTGTGGCCGAGCCGAGCAGCAACGTGGTGTTCGTAGGAAACGCCCGGCGCGGCTCGAGCCGGCCGATCCTGGAGCACGCTCTCGACTCGGGCGTGGAGCTGGAGCTGTATGGGACCGGCTGGGAGGGACGCGCACAGGAGCACCTGGTGGCCGAAAAGGTGCCGAACGCAGACCTGGGGCGCATCTACGCGGAGGCCGGTGTCGTTCTGAACGATCACTGGGAGGACATGCGTGAGCTTGGTTTCATCTCCAACCGTCTATTCGATGCTGTGGCTTGCGGCGCGCGGGTACTCAGCGACCCCGTGGCGGGGGCGAGCGAACTCTTCGGTGGGTCGGTCGTGTTCTGCACGACAAGCAGCCAGGTCGAGCAAGCGCTCCGCCAGCCCTTCGACCAGAACTGGCCCACCGCTGAACAGCGTCGGGCCAACGCGCACCGCGTGCTGGCCGAACAGAGCTTCGACCAGCGAGCAGCAGTGTTGTTGGCTCGGGTGATCCAGGTCTTGGGCGGCGCGACGACTGACGATGCCTCAAGCAGCGCTTGAGGGTAGGTCTCCAATAGGCACTGATGGCTCAGGGCACCAGCTGCCGTTGATAGAGTCCGCCCAGGCGTCCACCCATAGCCGCCGCCCTTCGTGTCAAGAGAGTGAATACGTACATGAGAAGCTGGGTCAAGACAGTCGTTCCCGCCGCCGCGGGGCTCGCGATGGCCGCGTCGATGCTGGTCGGACCCAGCGCCGCCGTGCAGGCCGCGCCGTTGGTTCCGTTGGCTTCCACGGTCGTTCCCGCGCCTGTGGATGCTTCGACGGACCCGGGTTCGGTGCTGCGGGTGAACCCGGTCGCCTACGGAACTGGCGGAAGTCTTTTCGTCGACTTCAAGGCGGCGGCCGTGAAAAATCGGAAGGTTCAGTTCCAGCGGTGGACCGGTACTGAATGGGTGAGCGTCGGCGCGCTGATCAAAATGAAGTCCTCGGGTGTCGCGATTCTGAAGACCACGCCTGATGTTGAGGCTGCCTACCGCGCGCTGGCGGTTCAGATCACGTACAAGAGGAAGGTCAGGCTCGCTACTCCCAGCAACATCGCGTCCTCCCCTTTGAGTGCCGTGAAGAACTACGGGTTCGACGTCGACGGTGCCCTGGACGCGGATTGGGCGACGCGCAATGACGGTCGTTTCGATGCCTATGGAAGGGTCTGCTCGGCTCCGCACGCGGCGAACAGCGTGGTCTCCGGCGGCAAGGTGACCCTCGCGGTGAGCAAGATCGCCTCGCCGTCCGCTGAAGTGAAGAGCGGTTGCGCCAAGGGCATCATGGCCACGAGGAGCTACAGCAAGAAGCAGAAGAAGGCGCTCATCAAGAAGAACCCGGTCTACTGGAACGCGATGCTGGGCACGCAGGACAGCTTCATGATGAAGACCGGCATCGTTGCCGCCAGGATCAAGTTCCCGAAAAACACGGGCATGCACTCGGGTGTGTGGCTGCAGTCCGGCGTGAGGTCCGAGATCGACATGGTGGAGTCCTACGGCTACGGCAAGGGCATCACCAATGTGGTTCACGTGAACGGCAAGGAGAACAAGCTCTACAAGGCGAAGATGAAGAGCAAGAGCTGGTGGAGCAAGTACCACGTGTTCTCTGTGGAGTGGACCCGCAACACACTCGGGCTCACCAAACTGGTCTTCCGCATCGACGGCGCCGTCACCAAGTCGAAGAGCCTGTGGACCCCGGATGCCAACTACTTCCTCGTGATGAGCAACCTCAGCTCGGATTGGGAACTCTCCAAGATCAAGGACAGTCAGCTGAAGTCGGCGAAGATGTCAGTCGACTGGGTCAAGGTCTGGTCGACCCCCGCACCATGACGCCGAAGGCCACATCTTGAGCACGACAGCCCGGTGGTATCGCGGTCACGCAGCCGCTGCCACCGGGTTGGTCCTGGCGCTGTGCGCCGGCCTGTCCGCCTGTTCCAGCGGCCCTCCCAGCACTACCGCTGGATCCTCGATGTCCGCACCGCAGGCCACCGATTCGCCGTCGCCGGTTTCCGCGCCGGCTACCCCCAGCGCATCGCCGAGCCCTCAGCCCACAGCAACGGGGAAGGTCGCGGTCGATACCCGCGCGTCACTGTCGGTGAATCCTGTCGACTACGACGGCAAGAGCGTGGTCGTCGCGAGGTTCAGCGCCCCAGTCGCATCCCGTCCGGTCTCCCTGCAGCGCAAGGCCGGCGCAGGATGGATGGAGGTGGCAACCGGAAGCCAGGACAAGCGTGGCCGGGTGAGCTTCCTGGCGCCCAGCGAGGCGGGGACGTTCCGGGCGGTGGCGCTCGAGCTGACGACCGCCGGCAAGACCCGGAAGGCCGTCACTACTCCGAGCGCTGGCAGCGCGCAGCAGTGGCGAACGATCCTGTCATCCGACTTCTCGGGGTCGACCCTGCCGGCCCCGTGGGATCACCGAAACCTGGCCAACTATCAAGCTGGTGGCCGGCAGTGCTCAGCGCCCTATGCGTCCAATGTGAGGGTGCGCGACGGCAAGGTGGCGTTGTCGATGACCAAGGAAACCAGCGCTGCGAACATCAGCAGGGCCAAGGCCGCCGGTTGCAAGGAAGGCAAGTACTTCCGCAACGCCATGATCAGTACTGAGGGCAGGTTCGGTGTCCGGACCGGCCTGGTGGCGGCTCGCGTCAAGTTCAGTGAGGGCCAGGGAATGCACGGCGCGGTGTGGTTGCAGTCGGCCAGCCGTTCCGAGATCGACTTCGTTGAGTCCTATGGCTACGGCAAAGGGCTCACCAGCGTCGTCCATGTGAACGAGAAGCGCTACCCGGTGAAGGGTTCGGACACCTATGTGAACTCCACCGCGGTGAAGGACCGGGCGTGGTGGAAGCGGTACCACGTCTACTCGGCGGAATGGGATCGCAACCAGCTCGTTTTCCGAATTGACGGCACAGTGACCCAGCGCATCTCCAGGCGCACGCCGAACACCAGCTATTTCCTGGTGATCAGCCAGCTGAGTTCCGACTGGGAATTGAAGCGCCTGACGAATCCGGTCAGACGGGCAGAGGGAGTGCAGCAAACCAAGCTGCCGCAGTCAATGTTGGTCGATTGGGTGAAGGTGTGGACCCCGACCTGACACAGTCGTCAGGCGCTGAAGTGCAAAGGAGCGCACGTGTACGTCCCACGTCGGCTGGGAACAGCTTTGGGCCCCCTCGTCATCGCCGCGTGCGTGCTGCTTCAACCTGTCGTCGTGCCGACCGCGTCAGCAGCGTCGATTGCGCTACCGAAGGTTGCCGAGTACACCATGGTGGCTTTCGAGTGGGACGGCTCCCAGATCACCGAGGGCGGCTGGAGGATCAGGCATGTCCCGGCGTATACCGAAGCGGGAGTGCTGGTCAATCGCCGAAGGCAGGCGGAGTACAACCCCCCTTTGGGCAAGAACGTCGAGGTTGTCGAGATCGGCAGGGGTAACCAGGCGATCAAGATCACTACCCGCCGTCACTGTACGACCGGCTGGACGTCGCCGCTGATCGCCGGTTATCAGCGAAGCCTGGGGCAGAACGAGTTCAAGAAGGTGTGCCCCCGCGGGCTGAAAACCCGTTACTCGACGGGACGGATCGAGTCCAAAGACGAAAAGTCGGTGAAGGTCGGGTCTCTCACAGTGGCTAGAGCGAAGTTGCCGACCAACGGTGTGGCGGGCACGCGGTTCGCGATCTGGATGATGAGCGCCAGCGACATCAAGGGTCAGACCCCCGACACCGGCTACTGCAGTCCTGACAACCCCGAAACGAACCTGTCGGAGCTGGACTTGCTGGAATGGTACGGCAAGAGCGGCCAGGCTCATCGCCCGCATATGGGCTCGCACATCGGTTGCAAGTACACGTATCGCCAGACCACCTACTCGTCCAAGGTCATTCCTCGCAAGAGCAAGAACTGGGTGAAGGGCTGGCACCGCTTCTCGGTGGAGGCGACGGAGTCGGTCAACCGGTACTACCTGGATTCCGCTCGGGTTTCTGGCTTGTCGTGGAAGGACAATCCGTTCGGTATGTCAAGCAAGCTCTGGAGGTACAAGCGAATCCCGTCCAGGCAGGAGTGGGAGTCGTCGCACACTACAGAGACAAAGTATCGACTGATCGTGCAAGGGGAAGTGTTCACCAAGGACAACGGCAAACGCGGGAGCGTCTACTATGCACCTTCGAACAGTCGATCCTTCCCGGCGCAATCCATGCTGGTCGATTTCGTGACCAGTTCTCGGCGACCAGAAGCGATCCAGTCGTCAGACGGGGCCCGCCAGTCCTGAGCACCGCTCACCACGCAAGTCGAGGAGATTCAATGCCACTGGTTTCTGTGGTCATACCGGTGCACAACGGGGAGGCTGCGCTCCGCACCACCCTGGGCAGCGTTGTCGCCCAGACCCTGCGGGACATCGAGATCATCGTGGTGGACGACGCCTCCTCCGACGGGACGCGGCAGATCATCGAAGACTTCGTGGCGCAGGACCCGAGGGTGCGCTACGAGGTGGGACCCGGAGTCGGCAGCGCCAGTGCCGCCCGCAATGTCGGCCTCGACCTCGCCACGGGGACGTATCTGGCGTTCCTCGATGCCGATGACTTCTTCGCCCCCACAATGCTGGAGAGCCTGTCGAACCGGGCACGCGAGGATGATGCCGACATCGTGCTCACCAAGTTCCGGACGGTCGACCACGTCACCGGAGATGCGACCCCCGCCGATTGGGCGCTGCGGTTGAAGTACTTCCCAGCGCGCACGCCGATCTCTCCCGACGAGCTGGGCGACTACTTGTTCTTTGCGGTGAACCCCGCGGCCTGGAACAAGCTGTTCAGGACGGAATTCATCCGGGGATCAGGCTTGCGCTTCCAGCACCTTCGACGCACCAATGATGTCTACTTCAGCTACATGGCGCTGGCCCTGGCCCAGCGGATCAGCGTGGTGGAGGGCTACCTGGTCGATTACCGGGTGAACAACCCCGGCAGCTTGCAGGGTTCCCTGCATGAGTCCCCGCTGGAGTTCGTGAAGGCCTTGGAACAGCTGAGCGGCCACCTGAAGGAGGCGGGGCTCTTCGAGAAGCTGGAGCGCGCCTTCGTGAACCAGGCCGTCGAGATCAGCCTCACCAACCTGCGCAAGGTCAGCTCCGCGCAGGCGTTCGCGGATCTCCACAAAGCCTTGCGCACCGACCTTTTCAGCCGCTTCGGCGTCCTCAACCGGGCGCCCGGATACTTCCTGCGGGACGAGCTGGCCTCACAGGTGAAGGCGATCATGGAGTTGTCCAGCGAGGAGCTCCTGTTCTCTCGACTCCGCAAGGCAACCGACGGCACCGCGCGGGCAAAGGCCGAGGTCCGCCAGGTGCTCCGCGATATGCAGGTGCGAGCGAACGCCGCACGCCTGGACGCTGTCGTCCACAGCGAGCCGCCCGGCTCGCTCCGCGATCCTGTGGCGCCGACCACGGCTCCCGGCTCGCGTCCAGATGTCTCCGTGATCATCCCGGTGCACAACACGGAGGTCTTTCTCGGGGAGTGCCTGGGAAGCGTTCTCGCCCAGACAGGCGTGCAGCTCGAGGTCGTCTCCGTCGATGACGGGTCCACAGACTCCTCCGGTGACGTCCTCGACCAACTGGCCACCGGGGATCCGCGGATCCGCGTGCTGCACCAGGACAACGCTGGGCCTTCCGTGGCGCGCAACCGCGGAATGCAGGCGGCCACCGGTCGCTACCTCTGCTTCGTTGACAGCGACGACTGGTGGCAGCTGGACGCACTTGCCGGCCTCGTGCAGCGAGCCGACGAGGAAAACCTCGAGCTCCTTCTCTTCGACGCCTCTCCGCATCGCGAGTCCGGAATTCCCGACCGGACGAGGGACCGCTTCCGCTCCTATTACGAGCGGGCGACCTACGAAGGCGTCCGCACCGGGCCCGAGTTGCTCGCCGCCATGCGGGCCGCCAAGGAGTACCGGGCAAGCCCGTGCCTTTACCTGATCAACGCAGACCACTTGCGGGGACTGGGCGTCACCTTCTACCCAGGCATCGTGCATGAGGACAACCTGTTCACCTTCGAGTTGATGCTCGGCACGAGCCGTGCCTCGCACTCCAGCACCGCCCTGTACGCCCGTCGGCTGCGACCCGGGTCGATCATGACTGCCGGGTCACGGTTGTCCTCCGCCAGGGGTTACCTGATCACCTATCTGGAGATGCAGCGGTTGGCCGGACGCGGCCGCTTCGACGAGGCTGTGGCCACCCAGATCGGCGCCATCATCTTCTCCGCCTTCAAGCAGGCCATCGACAACTTCGTGAAGGTGAATACCGATGTGGGGGACAGGTTGAGGGAGGTCGACCCCAATCCCGAGGCCCAGGCCGCCGTGATGCTGCTCAAGCGGTTGCGGTACGAAGCCCAGTTCAAGCGGGGTTCCGCAAAGCCGGCAAAGGTGACCAAGCCGCGCAAAGCCCGAAGCTTGCCCGAGCGGGCAATGGGCAGGCTGCGCCGGACGGTCAGTCGGCTGGCCGCCCGGGCCCAGGCGTGATGGACGTCCCGCGCAGACAGCGGTCACGGCGCTCGCGCGTTCCCGAAGTCGCGGATGTCCGGCTGCTAACCTGCTGACGACCGGTAGGAAATCGCCAGAGGCGCCGCGCCCGTCGCAACCGGTGAGGAGCCGCAAACCTTGAGTTATCAAGCCGCCGCCAGTGCCGACGTGGACCCTCAGGCCACCATCGCCGACGATGTGAAGATCTGGCACCTGTCGCAGATTCGTGAAGGCGCCGTCATCGGTTCCGGTTGCGTCATCGGCCGGGGTGCCTATATCGGTCCCGACGTGCGGTTGGGCAACAACTGCAAGATCCAGAACTACGCACTGGTCTATGAGCCGGCCATTCTTGGCGACGGTGTCTTCGTCGGACCCGCTGCGGTGCTGACCAACGACAGCTATCCCCGCGCCATCAATCCGGATGGTTCCCTCAAGAGCGCCCATGACTGGAAACCGGTGGGAGTGACCGTGGAGCACGGTGCCTCCATCGGGGCGAGGGCGGTGTGCGTGGCCCCCGTGACGATC
>Ga0366772_1140_pt1 | contig 8729 bp, 9 predicted proteins | sample BONcelN113001C11_FD_207089 | JGI IMG/M metagenome (GOLD analysis project Ga0366772, IMG submission 207089) | Enriched cells from coal bed in the Powder River Basin, Montana, United States - BONCAT cells N11 rep2 HSBNCT.N11.300.1.C11 ...
GATAATGTTCATTGCAGAAATGGCAGACCAGCTCAGCTTGCTTATCCTCAAGAATTTCCTGGAAGCCTTCTCGACCCAGGCTGACCAAGGTTCCACTGACTCGATCTTTGGAGCAGTTGCACTGAAAATTAACCGGACGCTTTTCCAGCACCTGATAAGGCAAATTACCTAACAGTTCCTGAACCAGTCCTGCCATGGAAGTGCTCTCAGCGGCAATCTGACTGATTCCCCGTTTTAACTCTGCCAAGTGGTTTTCAATGGCTTGGATCGTCTCCTCAGAGGCATCCGGCAGTAGTTGAATCATCAGTCCGGCTGCGCCAGCTACATGGTGATCCTTTTCTACCAATACACCCAAAAGTGCTGCTAATGAACCAGGTCCTCTGCTATTTCACCACTGACAATCGGGACCATACCCGTGTAGTTTTCCCCATTAGTCAAGCTGCGGCTTACCACGAACTCCCCGGCACCTACCGCTCCTGCTACATCCAGCTTGCCGGCTTCATTTAATGGTAAATCCACATTGGGTTCATGGACATATCCCCGAACCTCTCCCCGCATGTTTCCCACCGCGACCACACCGCCTAAGGGGCCATCCCCCAAAAGCCTTAAAGTCAATGCTTCCTCTTCCTTCAGGGAACTGGCTAAAAGCAAGGAGGACGTCATCAATCTGCCCAAAGCAGCTGTAGCCACAGGGCTTGTTTGATGGCGGCTTGATGCTTCCTCCACTGTGTTGGTGGTCCCGGCAATCACCCATCTTGCTTCGCCATTTAATAATGTTCCTAACCATAATTCATCTGTATACAAATTTGATCATCCTTTACTATCACTTGCAAAAATTATAGAGAAACTGCGGGCTCCGTTGTTTTTGGACTGCCGCTTAAATGCAATATTCAGCATTGCCCCAGCACTGTCTCAGCGCTGATTTTGCAAATTCAAAAGCGCAGCGAGTACAATGCCCTCGCTGATATCTACACATGCATCTTCCCCTAAAAAGACATTGCTTATCCCACGCGTGGTATCCTGACGCAGAGTATCTTTATGCAATGGATAAAAGAGCCCTTCTGTACTGATCACCGCATATTCAGAAATTGGAATCAAAGACAATTCCTGACCCTTTTCCCCTTTGATCGCTTCCCGGCCTTGGATCAACCACAACTCATGATAAGGGTCTTTGGCACGAATGCGATACCCTCGTTTATAAAAACCTAACATTAAGGCTAAATTGCCCAGTAAATGATCAACCCGTCCTCCGGTTGCTCCAAGCAGCCAAATCTCCTTGAGGTGAGACGAATTTTGCGCTGGTTCCTGGCCTGCAAGCGGTGTATTAAGCAAAGAAACCGCGTAATCCAAAGCCAGCTCCAAATCAGTCTCGTCTTTTTCACGGGGGAACTGCTGAATCTGAATTCCCCGAGCACGGCAGCACTCCAGATTCTCAGGCTTAATCGAGTCCAAATCGCCGATTAAGGCCTGAGGGAGAAAGCCCGCTTCCAGAATCCGATCCCCACCGCCATCAGCTGCGATCAGGCAATCATAACGGGCCAACTCCTGTTGTCCCCATTCCTGATTCCATTCTCCATTGGCGACGACGGCTATTCTCACCGCAAGCCACTCTTTTGTCCGGCTGCGCGAATCGCCTGAATTGCCTGGGCCGGATCAGGATCGCCAAATACCGCAGCTCCTGCCACCAAAATATTAGCGCCGGCCTTAACCACTGCTGCTGCAGTATCTTTATTAATTCCGCCGTCAACCTCAATTTCACAGGAAGACTGCATTTGATCCAGGTGACGGTGCAAAACCTCGATTTTCGGCAGAACTGCCGGTATAAACGCCTGCCCGCCAAAACCCGGGTTAACGCTCATAATCAGGACCATATCCAGCTCATCCAGAATGTATTTAATCCCATCTAAAGGAGTCGCGGGATTGAGAGATACCCCGGCGGTAAGGCCCAGGCTCTTAATCTGCTGAATCGCCCGATGAATATGGGGAGTCGCTTCCAAATGTACCGTAATATGATCAGCACCGGCTTTAGCGAAATCTTCGATAAAGCGCTCAGGATTTTCAATCATCAGGTGAACATCAAAGCGCAGCTTGGAATGCGGACGCAGCGCTTTAACGACCAAAGAACCGATGGTCAGGTTAGGGACAAAATGCCCGTCCATAACATCTATATGAAGAATCTCCGCACCGGCTTCCTCCACAAGGCGAACCTGCTCTCCCAGTCGGGAAAAATCGGCGGATAAAATTGATGGTGCTATTTTAATCATGATCAATATCTCCTCTCTGCAGCAATGACTTCCTCAAGAAATTGGCAATAGTGCTCATAGCGTGAGGATTGGATCATTCCCGCCTCAACTGCAGCCTTAACTGCACAATCCGGCTCCTTATGGTGCTGGCAATTAGCAAAGCGGCATGCTCCCGGCGCCTGTTCAAACTCGTTAAAATACGCCGAGAGTTCTTCCCTTTTCATACTGGGAAGATAAAGGGAAGAAAATCCCGGCGTATCTGCCAAAAGGCCTTCTCCACAAACCATAAGTTCCACATGACGTGTGGTGTGGCGACCACGCTTCAGTTTCTGACTGATCTCTCCGGTCTTAAGCTCCATCCCGGGAGACAGAGCATTAACCAAACTGGACTTTCCCACACCGGACGGACCGGCCAGAACACTGACTTTGCCGTCGATAAACTTCTGAACCTCAGCTATGCCTTCTCCCGTTTTGGTGGATACCTTAATCACGTCATAGCCCAATTCGCGATAGAAATCAAGTCCTTCAGCTGGAAAGAGGCCTTCCGCCCCCCCTTTTCTATCCTGCGCCAGATCTACTTTCGTTAAAATCAGAACCGGCTTGATTCCGGCGGCTGTAACCTGAAGGATCAAGCGATCCAGTAAATTCAAATCAGGTTTGGGCGATACCAGGGCAAAAACAAGGAAAGCCTGATCTACATTGGCAATGGTTGGGCGCACGAGAGAGTTACGGCGTTCCACCACCTCTTCAATCGTCGCTTTATTCCCCGTACCCGGTAAGATCTTCACCCGATCACCGGTAATAAACTCCTGGTCGCGAATACGAAAGCGACCGCGCAGGGAACATTCCCATACTCGGCCTTCCGCATAGACATAGTAAAATCCGCTATACCTCTTCAGTAGTATTCCAGATATCATGTATACTATTTACCCTTTCGAAAGTGTTCAACTTTTAACATATCATGGTGTGGTCAGCTGAGCTACATTAAGCGGAAATGAGGGAATCATCGCCATTGGCCCGGGACCACGGGATACAACAAGGGTTACTGTAGCCCCTTTCTGAACTGGGTCGCCGGCTTTAGGATTCGTCTCCATGACGACACCCTCAGGATAATCGTTGGAATCCTTGCTGTCGATGACATACTTCAGGTCATACTGACCCAATAAGAGAATTGCTTCTTCCACCGATTTCCCGGCAACCCCCGCCGGCATCTGTAAAGTCTGATTCACTGCTCCGGCGCTTACGGTAATACGAATCTTGCCGGTTTTTGACCAAGGGGAATTGGCAGGAGGATCCTGTGCTACGACTACCCCTGCAGGCTGGGTGGATTTCTGATCTGCATCCACTGTAACATTGGCTTCTTTAAAGCCCAAACCCACAAGAGTATTGATTGCCGCTTCCTGAGTCATCTGGCCCGTTAACAAGTTAGGCATTTTTTCCAGATCCGGTCCTTTGCTGACCCAAATCTTGATCGCCCTTCCGACCTTGACTTTCTCCCCTTCTTTAGGTTCACTCTTGATGATTTTCCCCTCAGCTACCGTGTCACTGAACTCTTCTTCAGTCTTAGGATCTAAGGCCAAATTAGCTTGGTTAACAAAGTAACCTGCATTAACCACTGTTTGACCGGCAAGAGGTGGAACTGTTGTCAAGCCTACATTAAGCCATTTCGAAAGCCCGAACCAGAGTCCGATAAAAACTACTAATAGGACCACAGCGGCAGTTATCCAGGGCCAGCTCTTCCGCTGCTTTTTACGTGCTGAAGCAGCATCTCTGCCGGCTTCCTTACCTTCTGCCAGTATCGTATTAACACCCGTGCTCAGAGAACGATGCACCCGGGTGCTTTCAAGTTCATCCTGTCTTTGATAGTCAATCTTCGGCACAGGCAGGCCTGATTGAACTTTATGCAGATCCTGCAAGATCTCCTTGGCGGTTGAATATCGCTGCTCCGGTGCTTTGGCAATCGCCCTGAGCACTACATTTTCAAGAGCCGGATTTACCCGCGGGTTGAGCTTGCTAGGCGGAACAGCCTCTTCCTGTAAATGCTTTAAAGCAATGGCAATCGGTGTCTCCCCATCATAAGGCACTTTGCCCGTTAAAAGTTCATAAAGAATGATCCCCAGCGAGTATACATCTGTCTGTTCATTGGTCTGAACTCCTCTTGCTTGCTCTGGAGAAAGATAATGAACTGAGCCGACAATATCTCCGGTATGGGTCATGGTTGCAGCCGATACTGCCCGGGCAATCCCAAAATCCGTAACCTTTACCCGACCGTCAGGTGTAACCAAAATGTTGTGGGGCTTAATATCCCGATGAATAATATGATGCTCATGAGCATGACGAATCGCTTCCGCGATTTGAATCCCCAGGTTTAGGGCTTGCTCGGTGGATAAGGGAGCATAGTTACGGATGATCTCTTTGAGATTATTCCCCTCAATATACTCCATAACGATATATTCCGTTTCACCATCTTTACCTACATCGTAGATGGAGACAATATTTGTATGAGACAGGCTGGCTGCAGATTGTGCTTCTCTGCGAAAACGGCGTACAAAATCCTCATCGGCAGCAAATTGTTCCCGAAGTACTTTAATCGTTATAATTCTATTCAATAATAAATCTTTGGCTTTATAGACAATGGCCATGCCCCCGGAACCGATCCGCTCGATAATTTCATAGCGTCCGCCAAATACTTTGCTCATTTCTTTTCACCTACTTTCTGGCTTAATGCGGTTTCAATCATTGCTTTGGCGATAGGTGCCGCAGCACCTCCGCCTGTTCCCCCGTTCTCGACCAGTACTGCAACCGCGATTTCCGGGTTCTCAGCCGGAGCAAAAGCGATATACCAGGCATGGGTTTTCACATTCCCACCGAGTTCTGCCGATCCGGTTTTAGCCGCCACCTGAAATCCTTCGATTGCACCGGGTGCAGCTGTTCCATCCTGAACTGCTGTGACCATGGCGCTCTTGATCTTATCCGCCTCATCCTTGGTCAGCGCGGTTAGCCAGGGTTGAGGCGTTTGCTTATAAACAGCATTTTGAGTAGCATCGAGAACCTGATCAACAATATGAGGAGTCATGATCACTCCGTTATTGGCGATCCCCGCCGTAATTAAGGCCATATGGAATGGTGAGACCAAAACCTCACCCTGTCCAAATGCACTGGCAGCCAGCAGATTGACATCCAGATGTGAAGGGACTGCTGCGGCATTGGTCAAACTACTTGTTTTAACCGGCAGCTCAAAAGGAATCTCTTCACCAAAGCCAAATCGCTTGACCGTATTGAGAAACTGTTTATCCCCACTTTGCACTCCGAAGGTCGCAAAGTAGGTGTTACAGGAATCTGCTAAAGCCATATTGAAATTCACCCAGCCATGGGCTTTATCGTTTTGTTCGCGAATGATTTGACCATTGATAATTGCCGTTCCCGTGCAGTTATAAAGCTCACTGGTATTTAATCCTGAGCGAAGCAGCGCCCCCGAGGTTATGACCTTCATTGTGGAGCCCGGAGTATAAAGAGCAAAGGCGTGATTAAGAAAAGGACTCCCCGCTTTCTTGCTGATTTCATCCCAGTCCTGATCGACTATAGTTGCATCAAAGCTGGGCTGGCTGACTAAAGCCAGAACGTCACCATCCCGCGGATCAATCGCTACAGCGGCACCTACCTTCCCTTTCAGGCCTTCATAAGCTGCCTTTTGCAGCTGATAATCCAAAGTAAGTACCACATCATTGCCAAAGCGCGGCAGTTGGAAGGCTTGTTCGATCTCCTGAGTTGCCGTGGCGTCTTTTATGCCCAAGAGCCAGTCCCCCAAATAGGCCTCCATTCCTGACGAACCATGGAGTACCGTCGCATAACCAACCAAAGGCTGAAGAGCTTCCCCTTTCGGGTAAATCCGAGTTTTCTTGCCATCAACTTCTTTGGTCTGCGCCAATACTTCGCCATTTCGATCAAAAATTCCTCCCCTGATCACTCGCTGTTCCAAAAGGATAAGCCGGCGGTTCGCAGGATTGTCCAATAAGGAGTCCGATCGCACAACTTGCCAGTAGATCAGGCCCAGACTAAGAAAGACGATGCTTAAAGAGAAGCCAAGAGCAATATTCTTTAATCCTTTCTTCATGCTGCGTACTCCCTCCCTTTGCTTTTCAGGTTAAGGGGGCCAACAGCCGTAGCATGGGATATATTCGCAAGAATACCCAGAAGGAGAAAATGAATGAGCAGTGAACTTCCGCCATAACTTACCCAAGGCAAGGGAATCCCGGTCAGCGGCAGAAGTTTGGTCACTCCGGCAAGAATGATCAGGGTTTCAGTGCCGACTAGAATACCGATCCCCGCAGCAAGAATCTGACCAAAACGTTCTGTCGCCTGCATGCTGACTAAAAAGGCGCGCAGGACGATGATCAAAAAGAGAATCAGCACGGCTATCGCTCCGGCAAAGCCCAGTTCTTCAGAAATAACGGAAAAAATAAAGTCCGTACTTGATGCCGGCACCTGAGAGGCACCGATCCCATTGCCTAATCCGGTTCCCAGAACTCCCCCGCCGCCAATGGCAAATAAGGACTGGGCGATCTGGTAACCGCCTCCGCCGGCATCTACCCAAGGATCCAACCAGGTTGAGATCCGAACCCGAACATGTCCGAACAGAAAATAGCCCACTGTCCCCGTAAGCAGGAAGACCGGAAGTGCTATTCCCAAATAGAGAACCCGTTCCGTCACCACATATAAGACCAAAACATAAAGTGCATAGAAAACAAGAGCTGTCCCTAAGCTTTTTTGAGCGGCTAAAATGAGCAGGGAGAACCCGCCCATGACCAAGAAAGGCCCTAATGTCCGTAAATCAGGTAAAGAGAACCGTCCGAACTGGACCGTCCCGACCCGGAGAATTTCTTCATGCTCACTCAAATATGAAGCTAAAAAGATCAGCATAGCCACCTTAACTAATTCTTCCGGTTCAAAATTCATCGGGCCAATATGGAACCAGCTTGTTGCTCCTCCATGGGTTGCACCAAAAAGCAACGTCACCAGCAACAGCCCCACTGCCAATAACCCAAAAAGGTAGCGGAAGCGTCCCAAGACCCGGTAATCCCGCAAGAGATAGAGTACCACATAGAAGACCAGCAACCCCAGATTAGCCCACCAGAACTGTCTGAGTGCAGATTCTGGACGAATCCGGGTTATGAAGACAAGGCCGATCGCTAAAATCAGTTGAACAGTCGGTAAAAGCAGCGGATCACCTTTATAGGCGACCAGTTTTTCCAAAGCAGCACCTAAGAGAAGCAAGAGGGAAAAGACCCCTGCCTGCCAGAGGATCTGCTCATTCGCTTTACCATCCAACATCAATACGCCCAGGCCTACCCAAAGAATGGCCAAAATGATTACACGCAATAACCAGACCTTTTTCATCCTGTCACTCCGATATACAACATAACGCTGTAAAATTATCCGGCGCACCCCGTTCCAAAATCATGGAGCGCATATTCTCCAAATGGCCTTCCCAGCTGATGGGCTTAGACAGCTCCTCAGTCAAATCTTGTTCACTAAGGACATTGGACAAACCATCTGTACAGAGCAGAAAGACATCACCAGGCAGCCATTCCGCGATTTGCGAATCAATCTCAATATCCCAGGCAGCTCCCACAGCCCTGACAAGCACATGCCTCTGGGGATGGGTATCTGCCTCCTCAATTGAGATCTGACCAAGTCGCACCAGTTCTCCCACGAGGGAATGATCATTGGTTAGCTGGGTCAGTATATTCCCCCTCCATAAGTAAGCCCTGCTGTCCCCGATATGGGCGAGCAGTACCTGGCGCTCGCGAAAAACAAGAGCCGTTAAAGTCGTACCCATGCCTTCATTGGCCGGATTCCGGGTCGAAGACTCCAGAACCTGGCGATTCGCACGATTCAGGATTGCTTTAATACAGTTCTCTATTTCCTGCTCCGCAGCATTTTTTAATTCCTGAGCACCATCTTTCAAGACATCCAACACCGTTTGCGCAGCCACTTCCCCGGCGAGATGACCTCCCATCCCGTCTGCAACGGCATATACGCCGTACTCCGGTAAGGTGAGAAAGGCATCTTCATTGTTTTTGCGCACGCAACCAACTTCACTAAAACTAAGAACTCTCATTTTGCCACCTCGAATATTGGAATGTAATACTTCCAATTTTCACATAATCTCCGACGACCAGCTGTACTGAGGAATGAATACGTTCTCCGTTAACCCAGGTACCGTTCGTGCTTCCCACATCTTCAATGGTGGTTACTCCCTTGTGATGACGGACATGGGCATGATCCATTGACGCGAAATGATCTGCCAGGACTACATCATTATCTTTCCCGCGCCCTATTTTTACGCCTTTACGGTCAATCCGAAAGGCGCGCCCTTTGGGCAAAAGCTCTCCACCGGAAAGGACTTCTAACCGGCCAAAATCATTTTCTGACTTTCGGGCCAGCCCCTTAAATTGCAAGTCTGCCATCAGCGCCGTCAGAACC
>Ga0366772_1153_pt1 | contig 8711 bp, 3 predicted proteins | sample BONcelN113001C11_FD_207089 | JGI IMG/M metagenome (GOLD analysis project Ga0366772, IMG submission 207089) | Enriched cells from coal bed in the Powder River Basin, Montana, United States - BONCAT cells N11 rep2 HSBNCT.N11.300.1.C11 ...
CCATGCTGCCAAAGGTGAGGGCCCTCATTGGGCAGGAAGCCGAACACGCCGGTTCCCCGCCGTCAGCGATTAGGTCTCTGCACATGTCGCATTTCAGCATCTTGCCGCTTGTTTCAGCATACTGCGGAACACCGTATGGGCAGCCTGCCAAACACTCCCTGCAGCCTGAGCACTTGCTCTTATCAACAAGGACGGCGCCTGTCGCTTCATCCTTATGCAGCGCTCCGGTTCTGCAGTGCGCAATACAGCCGGGAGCAGCGCAATGACCACAGCTTAAGGATATATAATACAGCCAGGGATTGGGAAATCGTCCACCCTCAACATATTTCACCTGGCGAAATTGTATTTTTGGTCCAAAATCATTCTTATCCTTACAGGCGATTTGGCAGGTCTTACAGCCAATGCAGACCGTCATGTCAAAATAAAACCCTAACTGGTCCATAACTAACCTCTCACACTAGATTTTGCTCACCTGTACATTGCACGAGTTAAAACCGGCATGCCCCTGACCTGTTGGAATGGCTCCGATAAGCACATTAACCGATCCGGCTTGATCAATACCGGAATTCGGGTCCATATCCACCCAAGCCCCTTGCCCCAAGGTTACAACTCCAGGCATAATCCGTTCTGTTATTCGGACTGGACAGGTAACCAGGCCATGCCTGCTTCTAATCAATACCTTATCCCCGGCTGCAATCGCCCTAACCTCGGCATCTGCCGCATTCATCAGCAATTCTTGGGGAAAAGCCCTGCGAAGCTCTGCGACATTATCCAAGCAGGAATGGGCTCTGGCAGGAACATGAATGGAGTAAAGCTGCAGCGGGAATTCACCCTTAACTTTGTCATCCCAATTGGCAAACGAAGCTTCATATCCCTCCCGGGGAGGGTTATAGCGAGGTATCGGCGATACTTCCGTCCAGCCGCAGTTCTTCACAAAATCAGCTACTGCCTGGCAATAAATTTCGAGTTTCCCGCTGGGCGTGTTTAGAGGATGCAGGTTAGGCTTCTCTCTGAACTCCTGTAAGTGAATGTAGGTATATTTATCATTCACAGACCTGGCAACCTGATAAATACCGGTATCACGCAGCTCCTGCAGCGTAATTCGCCCCTGCTGGGGCTGTCCGTCCGCTTCCAGCGCTTCCATATCACCAGGCGTAATGGTCAGCAGCCTCTCATAGCCAAAGCCGTCTTCTTTCATTACTTTAGCACCTGACAACTGATTAAAGAGCTGCTGCTTGGGCGGTATAGGTTCAACCTGCTTTGGATCAATGTCCAGCCGTTTAGCCAATTCTTTGGCTATCCATACATCATCTTTAGCTTCATGATATGGTTCGATGACATGGTCAGTCCAGATTAGAATCTCACGGTTGCCATTAAATACAAGTCCGTTGCGCTCCCAGAGAGTAGTAACCGGCAGCACGAGATCGGCATACTGGGCACTGGGATTAAGCACATAATTCTGAGCCACTACAAACTCCACCCTGCGATGTGCTTCTATTCCCTTCATTAGGCCGGGTTTCTGGTTTAAATACGAGTGGCACGAGTGATAAATCATTTGAATATCAATATTTTTTATTTCACCTTTGCCTGCCGTGTAATTGCCGGTAAGCACCGCATCCCAGAGTTCATTCTGATTAATGGTGGAATGGGCAAGCGGATTGGGTGAAAATGTCATACCGTCATCTCCCGCCATAACCAGCGCCGGTCCGGAGTTAGCCGCATTCCTATGGGTACTGATGCCGGTCATCCGGCCCGGCTGTCCAATATGGCCGGTCATGCACCCTAATGTCATAAATGCTTGCGGCCAGGAGTCTGCGTTATTCACTCTGGCGGGCGCCCAACTGCTGATCAAGGCGGTCTTTGCTGTCTGCGCTATTTCTCTTGCCAGTACCTTGATCTTCTCCGGCGCTATGCCGCAAATGTCTGTCGCCCACTCGGGTGATTTAGGCTGACCATCAAATGTTCCTAACACATAATCCCGAAAGTTGTCCTTGGGATCAGCGCCCTCAGGCATGTGGCTGCTGTCAAATCCAATGGTGCAGCGTTCAAGGAAGTCCCAGTCGATTAGAGGGTTACGCGAAGGATGATCCTCTGCCAGCAGCGTGTGCGCCATCGCCAGAGCCAAGGCATGGTCTGTACCGGGACGAATAGGTATCCACTCATCGGCTAAAACACCGGCGGTATCGGAGTAGAGCGGATCGATAAATATAAACTTGGCGCCAGCCTTCTTGGCCTGCAAATAGTGATATGTTGCCGACCCCGGGCTGCTCCAGGCCGGATTTGCCCCCCACATAACGATCAACTGAGAATTTTGCAAGTCAAGGCGATCGTTGGTACCGTTAGCCAATCCTAATCCAATTCTGGGGCCGGTATCACGCCATGTGCCCCAGGAAGTAGAGCCGGATGAGCTGGTATATCCCCCAAATAAACTCAGCACCTGGGCCATTTCATTGCCGCCGCCCCAGCCTCCAGTCATCTTGGAGGCATAATATAAGCTGGCATAATCCCAGGTCAGTATTGCTTCATTGCCATAAGTCGCTTTAATTCGCTTGACCTCACCGGCCAGAATATCCAGAGCCTCATCCCAGGTAATCCGAACCCATTCGTCTCTGCCGCGGAGCTCTTTATCGCCGCCGCCCGGCTGCCAGTGCTTACGGAGAAGCGGATATTTCAGGCGATCTTCGCTCAGCACCTGCCTTCGCTGTGCACGTCCCCGGGCGCAGCCCCTCTGCTGCGGAAACATCGGACTGTCGGCATGCGTATCATCTGTTTTCTGTCTAATGACTTTACCGTCTTTTACCAAAGCTTTATTTAAACAGCGCCCCCCGCAGTTGTGCCAGCACGCGGCTGTTACCCATCTGCCATTGGAAGAACGCTGTCCGCTATCCCGGCTTTTCATCAAGAAGCCTCCATCTACATGCAATATAACTTAACTATATCATGACTATTCGTCATTCGTCGCCTTGAAAATCACTGATGCATTCACATCACTGCATTGCGCCTTATGGTTACCGTGGCATCACTTCCTATGCAATGGGTGATTATGGTATAATTTTTTCGGCTTCTAAACCGGTTAGCTGGTTAGCTATACATACATAACGTTCATTTGTCCATATTTATTCATGTGTAATTCTCCTTGTTCATTGTCATATTATTAATGATGTCCAGCCATGCTTTCCGTCTCATTTTCAAGCGATTACTTTACACTTCTTTGGAATTTTACGTTTTGATACCTGTCCACTGTTTGCCAGCTATTAACAAAAGTATATGATAAGCAGGAGGCATAATGCTCGATAAACACCCGGATTTTAAAACTGAAGAAACCCACTTAGCCGCAACCATTGGCGATATGCGCCAAATCATTAAAGATTTACATTCAGATATTGATCACCGCTCGCACCGTATCTATGAATCGTCTTCCGTTAAAGATCAAATCAGCGCCTACGTGCATGCCATGCTCCGCAGTGACAATGCCCTTAAAATCCACGACATTGAAAATGCCTTGCCAAATCCCTATTTTGGGCGGGTGGACTTCCGTGAAGATGACACTGATGAATTTGAAAGTTTCTATATCGGACGGTGCAAAGTCGCCAGACTGGATATCCAGGACTTAAAAGATATCCTTGTCTTTGATTGGCGCGATCCGGTCTCCACCGTTTTTTACGAAAGTCATGGCGGCAGAGCCAGCTACGAAGTTCTCGGACGATATCAATATAAGGGCGATGTTCGCCTCAAGCGACAGTATAAGATTGAGGACAGCACACTGAAAGCCATTGTCGATAACTATGTTATGGACAAAATCCTGGAGCAGCAAAACGATGCACTGCTTGCTGACCCGCTTCTGTTAGACCGTCTGCGCCAGGGCGCTGCTGACAAGCTCCGTGACATTGTTACCTCCATCCAAGCAGAACAAAATCAGATTATCCGGGAGCCGCTCAACCAGGTAACTGTCATTCAGGGAGTCGCCGGTTCCGGCAAAAGCACAGTGGGACTGCACCGCCTGTCCTACCTGTTATATAACGAAAAGCTAAATCCGAAGAAACTGGTCGTCATAGCACCTAACCGCATTTTTCTTGATTATATATCTGAACTATTGCCTGAAATTGATGCCGCCGATGTCCAGCAAATGGTCTGGGATGACTTGGCGTCCCTGGTAATCGGCAACACTTACTCAATCGTACAGGACCAACGGCTTGACCTGATTATGGAGGGGCAGAACAAGAGCCGCATCCGGCTGCTGGAAGATACGGCCAGACTAAAAGGTTCTTTAGATTTCGTACGAATACTGGACGCCTACATGGAGCGTAAAATACAAAAGTTCTGCCACAAGCTTAAAGAAATATCGCTGTTTGACGGGCGTCTTACCATCAGCGCGCAGGAGCAGTTGGACACCTTCATGGAAGATGTGAAAGCGCCGTATAACTCGCGCCTGCAAGCCCTCAGCCGTTACATCCGGTTCCGGGTAAATAACTTTGTTGAGGTGCTGGAAGCCCGTGCAGAGCGGGGTGATCTGCCGGAGGCCGATCCTAAACAATGCCGGAAAGAAGCTGACGCTTTTCTTAAAAAGCACTTTAATGGCTGGAGCGCTATTGATGCTTTCACTGCTTATCAGGAAGCACTGAATGATAAAGCAGCCTTTAAACCGGTCAAGGATAAGAATTATGATGTAGACGCCCTTCGCAACCATTCGCTGGAGGTGCTGCAAACCGGGCAGATCGAACGTGAAGACCTCGCCCCGCTTGCTTATATGGCCTTTCTGACTGCGGGCTGGCTGCATATCACTAAGTTTGATCATATTGTAGTGGATGAGGCGCAGGATCTTAACGCCTTTGAGTTCTTTATACTAAAAAATCTGTCTGCTAACGGTTCTTTTACCATTATGGGAGACTTATCCCAAGGCATCCACTATTTCCGGAGTATCGGCAGTTGGGATGTGGTGCTGAAGGAAGTGTTTGGCGACGCTCGCGCTCAGTACCGGGAAATTCTGCACAGCTACCGGTCTGCCAAGGAAATCATCGACGTGTTTAACCGCGTCATGCCGCAAGGACATACACGGGCCATACCGGTATATGAAATTGGCCGTAAGCCTACTGCGGAAAAAGTACTGTCGCCCGAATTGGGCGCTGGCCGGGCGGCTAAGATGCTAAAGACGTATCTGGAAGGCGGGGCCCGATCTGTTGGGATTATCACTAAACTAGAGAAGGATGCCATCGAATTGCACAAACTTCTGCTCCCAGCCGCTGAGGCCGAAAGCATCGAAGCTCCGATTCACCTCGTTTCCGGACAAGAGGCCAGTTACCAGGGACATATCTCGGTCCTTCCTGTCCACTTGGCAAAAGGCCTGGAGTTTGACGGTGTAATCATCTGGAATGCCTCAGAGGATGAATTCAAAGATAATCCGCTGGACGCCCGTCTGTTATATGTCATATTGTCGAGAGCCATGCACAGCCTGCATATTATGTATCAGGGAAGCCTAACACCCTTGCTGCGCAAGAAGAAATAATGCAGTTGCTCACCCCCTCGAAATGGTTTACAATATAAACATTATTTGCCTAACTTACAAAGGGGTCTTTACATTGAAAGCTAACTTATTACTGCTGCTGGCGGCCGCTATCTGGGGCTTCGCTTTCGTAGCCCAGCGGATCGGCATGGACCATGTTGGCCCATATACCTTTAACGGCATCCGCTTCGCCTTAGGCAGCCTATCTCTGCTGCCGCTGATACTGTTTTACCACAATCGCGGTCAGGGTGCGGAAACAAGCAGCGGTATCATTCCTGCCGCCCGGATCGGCGTTATGGCTGGCGTAATATTATTCATTGCCGCTTCCCTGCAGCAGATCGGCCTGATCTATACCACAGCAGGCAAGGCCGCATTTATTACCTGCCTTTACATCGTGCTTGTACCGCTTACCGGTATTTTTTTAAAGCAGCGTGTATCACTGCCAACCTGGCTGGGCTGTCTGCTGGCTTTGACCGGACTTTATTTCCTTTGCATTAAAGAGGGTTTTACCATTTCTTACGGTGATCTGCTCGAATTAATCGGCGCCTTTTTCTGGACTGCCCACATTCTACTCATTGACCGTTACGCTCAGAAAGTCGATACACTGAAGCTTTCCTGCTTTCAGTTTATCACCTGCTCGGCTCTCAGTCTGATTACGGCGCTGTGCATTGAAACAATCACCTGGCAGGGCATTTCCCAAGCCGGCCTGCCCATACTATACGGCGGCTTATTTTCCGTCGGCATTGCCTACACACTGCAGGTTGTTGGGCAGAAAAGCGCCTCGCCCTCCCATGCCGCTATTATCCTGAGCATGGAAACCGTCTTTGCCGCTATTGGCGGTTATTTAATCATCAACGAACACCTGGGCGTTCGTGAGCTTTGGGGCTGCGGCCTCATGCTCGCCGGCATGCTTGTATCCCAACTGCAAAGTATACTGGCCTTACGAAATCAGCCGCTGAAAGAGTCAGCCACCTGATAAGTTGATCCGGAGAATATAGAAAAAACTGTCCCCTTTTATTATGGGACAGTTTTTTTGTTTGATATCACTAGTTAATAATTTCTATATAGCCATCATCGCCATTAATACGGACGGCCTGTCCATCTTTAATCAGCCGCATGGCTCCGTCCACCCCGACAACTGCCGGTATTCCATATTCACGGGCTACCACCGCCCCGTGGGTCATAAGTCCGCCCACTTCCGTAATCAGCCCGCCGGCAAGAGGAAACAAGGGAGTCCAACTGGGGTCTGTAAACGTAGTCACCAGAATATCCCCTTTCTCCATCTTGGCATCCTCAAGTCTTTGAATCACGCGAGCCCGCCCCTCTACTACACCGGCGGAAACCCCGCTGCCGCCAATGGCTCCGGCAGGTACGTTCTGCGTGGCCGATTTGCCTGTAATCACCTCACCTTCACTGGTCATCGCCCGCGGCGGCTTGAGCTTGCGGCTGCGATCATACGCTTCTCTGCGGACAGCAATTAGCGATCGATCAACGCGTCCAGTTTCTAATGCCTCTGCAATCTCGTTTAAAGACAACCAGTACAGCTCCGAGTTTTGTTCAATAACACCTGCAGCTCGAAGCGCTTCCGCTTCTTCCATCACAGCCTGCTTAACCAAATCAAAATTCTGAACCAAAAAATACTTAGGATGCTCGCGCAGTCCGATATAGGAACGATGAGCTTTCACGAGCCGCGACATAAAAAGTGCTTTAAAATAGCCGCCCGGCTTTCCTCTCAGGCGTGTCAGCAGCGTTTCCGCCGCCGCGTCAGCTTCTGCGCGCCCGTGTTCAAATTCCCGGCGGTGTTCACCAGCATGACAGCTTTTCACATGACTCATAATGGCAGGTACAAGCTGAGACGGGCTTTCCCGCCAACGGGGCCGTGTAACATCAATTTCACCTGTTCCTCTCATACCATACCTTATCAGAAAACTGCTAAACTGTTGATGAAATAAACTGCTGCCCTCTATGGCCGCAAGACCGGCAAAAAAAGTTTCATCTGCTGCAATTGCCATATACTCCATGATCTCAGGCGAATATTTGGCTATATCCGAAAGATCGCCAAGCGCCAGCCCCATTTCGCTGGTTACATTTCCCAACGGCGACTTGCTGATACTGCCAAGTTCTCTGGCATCACCCAGCCATCGCCGCGATAATGCATCAATCAGCTTATAGGTAATAATCCCGGTTCCTAAATACTGGGCTATGCTCAGAAATATGTCAGGCATCAGGGAAGACAATACTTTTTGCGCGCTGCGGATGCGCTCTGCTCCGGCATGGCTTTTCAAGATATCCCGGTTCTGCTTTACCCGCTCGTCAATAAGCTCTCCGGCTTGCTGGGCAGCATGGGGATTATCGCGGTACAGAATATTGAGCGCGATATCCTTGAAAATAGGAATAGCCTTGCTAAAAAAAGCGAAACCTGGGTTGTTCTTGCCTGCTGCCCTGCTCATCGGTTGCATCCGGCCAATATATTCCTTCAGCGCCCGGCTCATGGAAGCGTCTACATTGGACAGCAGCGCCGGTAGCAGCCGCCTGCCCCATGCATTACTTAACAAGGCCGTCGCATCGATATAGGGACGGCTGCCCGCCTCCACCAGAAAAATACTCTCCTCCTCCGGCCGCCGCTTGCCGAAAGGCACTACCGTTTTGAGAACAGAAAGACCCAGCGGCTTCATGGAGTCAGTCATCATCTGCAGGTGACCCATCGAAAGAAAGAGATGCTGAGCCTTATCCGTTACTTCCGGTATAGGAAATAAGGTTGTAATCGGCCGGCTTTGCAGAATATAGATAACATTATCGGCGATACCCCATTCAATATCCTGCGGCAGCCCGAAATGGCGCTCCAAGCGCTTCCCCACCAGCGCCAACTGGATAGCCTGGTCATCTGACAACGAGGGCAATAGCTGTTTCTCCCCGGCAATTTCCTTTGTTACCGTTCCTGTTGCCGCACTGTAAATCGCAACCTGCTTACGGGCAATTTTTTTCTCTATTAGCCTGCCATTTTTGACCTTGTACAGATCAGCGGTAACCAAGCCTGAAACAAGCGCCTCACCCAGGCCGAAACTGGCATCAATCGAAGTCACCGACCGGTTCCCGGATACCGGATCTGCCGTGAACAAAATCCCCGCAACCTCCGGCTCGATCATTTGTTGCACCACGACTGAGAGGTAAACCTTGTTATGTTCAAAACCATTCTTTTTGCGATATACGA
>Ga0366772_1160_pt1 | contig 7920 bp, 7 predicted proteins | sample BONcelN113001C11_FD_207089 | JGI IMG/M metagenome (GOLD analysis project Ga0366772, IMG submission 207089) | Enriched cells from coal bed in the Powder River Basin, Montana, United States - BONCAT cells N11 rep2 HSBNCT.N11.300.1.C11 ...
GCAAGTTGATCTGCCTGGCCTTGGTTATGTATGCTCATCAAATTCCAATCATTTGGTGCTGTCATCAAGCGCCATTTGCGTAAAACCATAGTCGAAAAGTTTGGCCGCATCTTCCCAGCGATTGTCGTCATTGAGAATAACGGCAATAAGCTGAACATTTCCCCGTTTGGCAGCAGCGACCAAACAATCACCTGCAGCATTGGTAAAACCTGTTTTAACTCCATTAGCGCCGGCATAAGAGCCAAGTAATTTATTGGTATTAACTAGATGAACTTTTCTCCGTTTTAAGAAATTAACGTCATATTCACGAGTAGAAACAATTTTCGCAAAGGTTGGATTCTTCATGCCATAAGCGGTAAACAATGCCAGATCGTAGGCCGTGCTGAAATGTTCTACATCAGGCAATCCATGCGGATTGGCAAAGTGGGTTAATGTCGCCCCCATTTTTCTTGCTTCTTCGTTCATCATTGCCACAAAATCTGGTACAGAACCGGCAACCGTCTCAGCAATTGCTTCAGCTGCGTCGTTGCCGGAAGTCAGCATCATCCCGTACAAAGCTTCACGTAATATCAATTTATCACCGGCCTTTAATTCCAAGCTTGAACCTTCACAGGCCGCCGACCGTGGACTGGTGGTCACAATGCCGTTCAGATTGCCTTTTTCCAAAGCAGTGATGAGCGTGATAATCTTAGTAGTACTGGCCGGGTACATACGGCGAGTGGAATTTTTACCATATAGCACCAAATTGTCACCATTGTCGCCAAGTACCATCAACACAGCGGCTTCTGCCTCTATCTTCGGCGGCACTGCCGCCAGGACAATATTTCCCCAAGCAACAAGCATAATGATTGCCAAAATAAAAATCCGTATCACCATGTAAAACCCTCCAGATTAACATCTTATACAACATGACAACAAAAACGTATCAGAACTTTCCCCAAAGCATCCCCGATATCCTTTATATCATCGGAAGTTTTTCAATGGTAACATAAGGAATTCGCAGATGTTTATTTAAGACAATTGGATGGAGATGGAGAAAGCGCCTCTGCATAAGCGTAGGCTAAGCGCCAGCGTCGGAGCGTTGCGGAGGCGCTTTCTCCACAAGATTTGTCCGGAAGCTGTTCAACTGTAAACACGGAGGAGATCGCCACGCTCACGCTCGCGATGACAAACTTATACTTTCCCATCTTATAAGAAAATAGCCATGTAGATAAATTCCTACACGGCTACTAAAAATCAATTTCATTTTTTGCTTATTTATCAACACACCCTTGATTGCACACAGGTTGATGCTGCTTTTCTAATTTATAACTTTACCCGAATGCCAGCCTCTGCCGCCCAGTAAGCTGCGTAAGTTGCCTTAATAGTATCATACGCCAAATCGTAGCCGGATAATGGCTGACGTCCATAAGCCACACATTCCATGAAATCCTGCAATTCACCAATATATCCTCGGGTCAGCTCCTCATCGATACAAACAAACTGCCAGCCCAGCTTTGTCTCCACCTTCTCGGTAATATAGATATTTTCAAGTCCCTCTCCCCCTGCACTGTAGTTAAGCATGTGGGTATTAGGGGCTATGTTGCAATGCATAACGCCTTGATTAGTATAAACCTCAACAAGGTTTCGCACACCGCCCAAGATCATATCACCAGCCTGAACAAGCGCTTTTGTTCCATCGTTAAAGGTAACTGTCATCTGGGCCCAGTCTTCCACATCGACCGGCCGCGCGGCTATATACCGAAGGTCTTGCTGTGCAAGACGGGAAGTGATTTCCCCCATATCAGCGGTTATACTTTCCATCGTAATTATTTCTCCGCGTGCTTTTGCTTCCTCCTGCTTTAAATACAGCACAGCACTTAGAGGATGACAGCCTTGGCGAATAAGGGCTCCCCCACCTGTTTTATCCCACTCTGCAGCATGAGGGGCATGCGATCCGGAGTGACTTTCTTCTCCTTTTAGAACAAGCAGCTTGGGTTTAGCCGCGTGAATAATTTCCACAGCTTTACGAATAGTTGGCGCATAGATCCAGTTCTCGGCATAGCAGAACAGGCTGCCGCTCGATTTTACTAGCTGCTTATTAGTCTGCAGGCTTTCCATAAGATATTCATACATGGATTGCTTGGGTACATGCCGACCGATTGGAGTTTGGTCACCTGGAAGGCCGCAATAGCCGGTTAATGGCTTTTCACAGATAACATGCTTCCCCGCCTTCATAATCTCTTCCAGCATATCCCGGTGAAGAACAGGCGGAGTGCAGATATCGACTACATCTATTTCCGGATCAGCCAAAAGATCTTTAAGGTTTCGGTATATATCACGTATACCATATTGAGCCGCAAATTTTCCAACATTGGCATCCATCGATGCGACGGCCTTCAGCCGAACATCTACACCGTAGACTTTGGGGTATGAAGCAGCGTGCAGCGTAGCAGAAAAACCGCTGCCAACCAATCCTACAGTTACTTGTTTCATTATTGAGTTCCTCCTGCCGGTTTTTGTTTATCACTTGTGGTCCAACGGTCGAATACGCCAAGCTGGGCAAATATCATTAGCAGAATACCAACGGTGAAGAATAAGCAAATAGGCCTCGTAAGAAAGGGCAGTAAACTTCCGTCTGATAAGGTTAACGCCCTTCGCAGATTGGTATCGGCCATGGGCCCAAGAATAACACCTAACAAAAAAGGAGCGCTGGGGAATTTCATATGCACCAGGAAAAGACCCACAAAACCAAAGGCAAACATTACCCAAACATCAAATAGGCGGTCATTAATAACGTAAGAGCCGACAACGCAGAACAAAAAGACAATAGGCATGAGTATCTGAGGCGATGCCTGCAGAATGCGGACCGTGTAGCGGGCAATAATAAGTGATAAACCCCACATGATAAGCGACGCTGCTACTAAAAATACAGCAAGGGTATAAAGGAAGTCAGGTGTTTCAGACATCATTAGAGGGCCGGGTCGAAGGCCATGCAGCCAGAAAGCGGCTAATAAAACCGCAGCGGGAGCACTTCCTGGTACTGCCAGTGACAATATAGGGATAATAGCACCGCCGATACAGGCGTTGTTGCCAGTTTCAGCCGCTATAACCCCTTCAGGATTTCCTCTGCCAAATAAATCACGGGTTTTGCTGCGCATTCTAGCCGCCCAATAGGAAAGCCAGCCACCGACATCTTCTCCTACCCCTGGTATAATTCCAACCATTACCCCGATACAGCTGGAACGGACAATCGTTCCCCAATTATTGACTAACGTACGGACAGCTCCGCGATAATCGATCCCGTGGATCTGCCCGATTTCCTTTTTCGTGCGCCTAAAAGCTCCTACTATCTCAGGAAAGCCAAATAAGCCAATCATAATAGGAATGAGAGAAAGCCCTGCCATTAAATCTACATTGCCAAATGAAAATCTAGGGTAACCCTGTAATCCGTCAATTCCTACCATAGCTGTAAGAAGACCTAGAATACCGGATGTCCATCCTTTTAACGCGTCTCCCCCTGAAGTCAGTTGTCCGCAAATCATAATGCCAAATACAGCTAGCAGAAAAAATTCCCACGAACCAAACTTCAGCGCAAAACCAGTTAAGAGCGGGGTTAAAAAAAGAAGAAAGAGTACACTGCCTAATGTTCCCAGCGCGGAAGCAGAAGTTGCCAGGAAGATAGCATATCCTCCTTTCCCTTGCTGCCCCAGAGGGTAACCATCCTGAGCAGTAGCTGCTGACGCAGGAGTGCCCGGTATGTTTAGCAGGATTGCAGATTGGCACCCACCCGAAATAGAGCCTACATATACGCCAATTAGCGACAATATGGCTAACGACGGATCTATCTTATAGGTCAATCCGGTGAGCAGCGCTACCGCCATAGTTGCAGTAAGCCCTGGGAGCATTCCGACGATTAAGCCAAAAAATACGGATAATATCAGAGTAAGCATCGCCTCAGGGGATGCGAGCAGGCTTAGTCCATGCATAAGATATTGCCATTCCATTCATTTCATCCCCCTTTAAGGCAATGATACTTTAAATAGAACTTGGAAAAGTAAAATGATGCCGCCGACTGCGCCCACAGTCAGCAATCCTATCTTTACGAAGGAAGCTGCCCTCAAAAATACCATGAGTAAAGCCAGAAATAATGAGGAAGAAAGCCAGAATTCGAAGAAGGGAATAAATATAAATATATAGGATCCAAGAATTGCAATGCCTCCAAGGATGCGAAGCGAATCTGTTTCTTTTGACTGAAACCACTGCTTTGTATATTCGCCAACGGCGCAGGCCAGGGCTCCAGCCGTTTGCCCTCGCAGGGTTCGAACCAAGAGAATAATTGAGCATACCAAGAGACAATTCCCCAGGAACAGAGGCAATAGAGCCGGCGAAACAGCTAAAGCTACTCGGGCGTCAGCATGAATTAGGAAACTTTGGTGCAGCACAAAAGCGGAAACAAGCAACAGTACAATACTTGAAAAAAATTCTCCGGCACTGCCAGTACGTATTACGTCACGCATAAGAACTCCATCCCTTACAAATTTTGCCGGACCGGCTACCCGCCGGTCCGGTAACTTTTCTAAGTCGTCCTACGGTTTGGCGATATTAAATTTTTCGGGGGATATTTTGGCAGTTCCATTATCGAACAGCGTCCAACATACAACCGATGCTAGCTTGTCAAGATTTTTTTGAGATTCTTCACGGCCATAGCCAACCAATACAACACCTTTTTCTTTGGCGAATTTCTTGATGGTATCACTCTGCATGGCTTTACTGAATGCTGCATCAAGCTTTTTGACAACCTCAGGCGGAGTATCCTTGGGTATGGCAAAGCCGAAAAATTCACCCATAGGAAGGTTTTTCTTCAGCTCAGGTATGTATTCTCCTAGTGAGGGGATCGGCTTTACGCCGTCAATTTCTAACGGCTTGTCGCTAAGAGCGGCAAGAGCGCGCAATTTTCCACCCCGGAACATCTCGGTCATTTCCATTGATAGCTGGGGAGTAAAGTCAACTTCCCCGCCCAGCGTGGCAATAATGGCAGGATTACCGCCCTGATAAGGAACGTGCTTATATTCCATCTTACTTGCCCGGCGGACAACTTCGATACCCATGTGTCCACCTGAACCGACGCCAGCAGTTCCAGCAGTAACAGCGCCTGGCTTGGCTTTAAAATCTGCAAGCAGTGCCTTAACATCTTGATACGGTGATTCAGCACGAACAGCTAAAACGTTAGGGGAAAAGGTAGCTGTCCAGACGATCCAGTCTCGATGCGTCTGCTCTGCATAACCCATAACTGTATAACTTGTGAATGGCATCATTCCTGCACCTAGAATGGTGTAGCCGTCATGATTTGCATTCCATACATTCTTGGTTCCAACCGAACCGTTTGCACCTGGTGTATTAACAACTGCAATATTAACTCCCAGCGCCTTCGACATTTCGGCAGTCAGCGCGCGAACCGTAAGATCAGTTCCACCTCCTGGAGCCCAAGGCACTACAACAGAAATATCCTTTGTTGGCCAGTTTGTTTCCTTCTTATCAGCAGTTTGCTGCTTAACGCCGCATCCCACAACTGAAGCCGTCAGTGCAAGTATAACAACCATTGCTAACAACATACGCCACTTTTTCATTACCTAACCTCCTGATAATAAGTTCCGGACAGATCCTCCCTCAACCACATTGCATGGAAAGATCTTCTGCACATTTTCCCAATTTGGATTGCGCATTTTCTCAAACAATAGTGATGCTGCAGTATATCCCATCTCCTTTTCCGGTCTTTGAATACATGTAAGGCAGGGATAAAGCATTTCGTTCCATTCCGGAGTACCAATCAGTACCACGGAAACATCTTTAGGCCAACACACCCCCTCTTGTTGAAAATATGATAAAGCTCCTTTTGCTAACTCATGGTGTCCTAATACGACTGCAGTTATAGCTGGCAAAGGCAGCTTCCTCGCCATTCTGTGGCCTGCCGCTGGCGATAATTCATCTAGTAGAATTATATAGCTGTCTTTTTCTATCCCATGTTCTCGCAATGCGGCAGAATATCCGTCTACTCGTTCTCTGACATCGGGAATAGGTGAATCCCACCCCATAAAAGCAATATTGGTATGTCCTGCTTCTAACAGCCTCTTAGTAGCTAAGTAGCCCGAATTAAAATTATCGTGTCCAACAAAATCATAAAAAGGAGACAGTTCCTTGAGTGATCTCTCCAAAACCACAAAGGGTACTTTATGCCTTTGCAGAAGAATTGCATTGTCTCTCGATGACATCGCTGGTGTAAGAATGCAGCCGTCTATGCGCTGCGCTAATAATCGTTCGAGGATTATTAGCTCCTGTTTTGGATCATCATCACTGTTGCAGATGGTTACAATGTAGCCTTCTCTACGGGCAACTGCTTCAATTTCAACGCACATGCGTGTAAAGAAGCTATTGCCGAATTGAGCGACTAGGATAGCTAAAATACCCCGACGCTTACCCTTCAGGCTGCTCGCGGCCGCATTTTTTACATAGCCCAATTCACTCGCAGCCTGAAGAACTCGTTCTCTAAGGTCAGGCCGGAGGTAGCGATTTTCATTATTTAAAACATATGAGACCGTGGCAATTGAAGTTTTTGCCCTTTTTGCCACATCTCTTATTGTGACATTTTTATGCATAATAGAAGGCCCCTTACAGTATTTAAACGTTTACATATTGCAATAAAAAAAAAGTGAACAAAATTAAGCAAGTGAATTACTACTTCTATAATAGTAAAAACCTTAGTTAACTGTCAATAATATAAATTCAGAAATTTAGAAAAATTTTCATTAGGATCATTAAAGAGCAGCAGATACCTGCTGCTCTAATCTAACCCATTACACATTCATTTATTTTTGCTGTTCTGCTTTTATAAGATGCTCTATCAAGATGCTGCCTACCCTCTGTCGGTGCTCCCTAACCAGCCTCTCTACTTTGTCTCCATCTTTTTCCTTAAGAGCGCTGATAATTGCCTGGTGTTCCCGAATCGACTCTTGGGGGCGCTTTTTCGAAAGGCTAAACACCGCTCTTGTCCGTTCCGATCCATCCCAAATTTCGTATATCATCCTATACATTCGCTTATAAGGAGATTTCTCATATAGTTTCTGGTGAAACTTGCGGTTTAGTATGCCGAAATTAGTGTTATCGCCAATTTCAACATATCTCTTCATTTCATCAATATAATCTTCAAATTCCCTAATATCCGCATCGTCGATGAATGGGATTGCAGATCTGGCTGCATAACCTTCCAGCAAGCTTCTTATTGCAGTAACTTCTCTGATATCGTCGATGTCAAATGTCGCGACTTGGGCTCCGGCATGCGGAGTCATTGTTACAAGCCCTTGCGCTTCCAACATTCGAATGGCTTCGCGTACAGGTATCTCCGACACTCCTAAATCCTGCGCTATTTTTTTAATGATTAACCGTGTGCCTGGTTCGAGATTCCCGCTTACTATATTCTCACGCAGCACATTATATACCGCTTCCAGTTTTGTAGTAATAACTGGTTGCTTTCCGTTTGCTAGCAGATCGATGATGGTTATCCCCTCCTCAAATGTCCGCCTAAAGACATTGTCATGCGATGTTTCTAATTTTACTATACATATATTATATTAGAATATATCATTTAATACTATAATATATTCAACATCTGAACATATTCACTATTACAGCACAAATCCTCTAGTTCAATCACCTTTAAGCCAAATTATAACGAAATATAAAAAACTGTACCTATGGGTACAGTTTTTTATATTTCGTTAAGAAGCTGAAGCTAGCTTAGCGTTACATACCAGAAGCGGACTGCAGCAGCTAAGGAAATTAGGAACGTTATACCTAATCCGATATTAAACCAGGTACCGGCACGATACTCCCCTACTACTTCGATTTTATTCATCAAATACCACCATGCCGCAATTCCCATTG
>Ga0366772_1162_pt1 | contig 7774 bp, 9 predicted proteins | sample BONcelN113001C11_FD_207089 | JGI IMG/M metagenome (GOLD analysis project Ga0366772, IMG submission 207089) | Enriched cells from coal bed in the Powder River Basin, Montana, United States - BONCAT cells N11 rep2 HSBNCT.N11.300.1.C11 ...
TTGCGTGTTTTTGAAAAAGCAAGCTAATCCTTTCTTAATCCTTTATTAATCCGCGCGCACGTAAAAACGTCCTCCGACCGAGCAAAGCGAGGGCGGATTTGACACACGCCCCCCACCGCTACGCGGTAGGGGAAAGGTAATACCAAACAGCCAAACAGCCAAACAGCCGGGCCGCTGGAGGCCCGGTGACCGAGCAAAGCGAGGGCGGGATTTAATCTCTTGCGAGGGTTGGAGTTGACTGGACGCGAAAGCGGTAAGACACGGAGCGACATGGCAGAGCAGGAACACATCACGGAACAGGAGAAGGCCGAGCGCTTGGCGACGGTTCGCAGCAGCCTAGCGAGCCAGCGCATCGAGGGACTGGAGCCGGACGGCCAAGCTGTCGCTGATGCCGAGGCATGGGCGCGCGGCGAGTTGTCTCTTGCCGAGGCCATCGGCCGCTACAAGGCAAAGTTGAAATTGGGGTCGCCTCAGGAAAAGGAAAAAATCGTACGGTAAGCCGATGAGCTTGATAAGGCTGCTCGAAAACGACCATTTTTAAGCAGCTTTTACGAGAATTCATCCCTTCCAAGTGCAATGCAACACCTGAAACCTTCTTGAAAACGGTTCTCGCTTCGGCTCGGCGATTTTGACGAGTTTCGAGATTCATTGCCTTCGACGGCATCACCACTTCTCACCGGTCAGTGTCATGTCTCGGGGTTCAGCATTAGTTTTCTGCCCGGATCACTTCATTGCGATCACTTCATTGCAATGAAGCGGGAACAGAATAGCGCGGCAGGTCAATGGTAAAAATGCAGCCCTTGTGCGGCAAGTTCTTGACGCTCAGAATGCCGCCCTCGGCTTCCACACTCTTGCGGGCAATTGACAAGCCAAGGCCCAGGCCCGTTTTGTCTTCGCTGCGCTGCGAGAAGGGCGTAAACATCCTCTCGGCGTTGCCGGCAGGCAGACCGCCGCAGTGGTCCTGCACATCGATCCGGATACGCTCGCCCTGCGCGTAGGCCGTGAGCAGCACTTCGCTCTTGCCGTGCGTGAACTTGAAAGCGTTATGCACCAGGTTCATAAGGGCAGCGAGCAACAGGTCGCGATCGCCATCGATCCCTAAAAGCGGGTCCACCTCGGCCACGGTGAAGGTGCATCCCAGTCGCCAGGCATCCAGCTCGCCTGCCGCTTTAGCGTCGGCAATGAGCAAAGCGAGCGAGAGCTTCTTATGCTGGGAAGTGCCGTCGCCATTCGTACGCACCTCATCCAGGGACCGGGTAATGAGCCGTGCCATGCTCGCGAGGCTGCGATTCAACACAGCGCCAGTGGCTCCGGAAACTGTCAGGTTGCCGATACTCATGGCCTTCACCGCCAAGCTCGCCGTGCCCAATGCGTTGCGCAACTCATGCATCAAAAAGCCGAGCTGCTCATTGGCATGAACGCCTTGTTGCTGGGCAATAAGTGTGTCGCGCTGGGTACTGAATTCAGTCACCGCATCGGCAATCGCGTTGTCCAGGCAGCGGTTGAGTGTTCGAAACTCGTCAACACTAAACGGCGCATCCCGCTCGAACGCCAGGTCCGTAATCGCCTGGCACAAGTCGCCATAGTCATGCACGACCTGATCCACGCTGTAGCCCAGTTGCAGCAACTCCTTGCCATGCGCTGCAGCGCTCAGGCCCATTTCCGACAAGGCTGATTCATGACCTCCGGAAGGCCCGGAGATGACGGCACCCGCACCGACTTCACCTTCTTGCTCAGCTTCCAGGGTTCGGATGAGCTGGTCGAGGAACATCGGAATGCCGTTTTCGAACTGCTGCTTGGTTGCCGCCCGCTTGGGCCTCTCGGCAACCTTGTCGATACATCGCGCAATCAAGTCCGCCCGGTTGTTCTTCAAGAACTTGTTCAACATGGCACTCTTTCAGACAATCAACGGTATTTTCTGCTGTTGCTAGTTGTTTAATTTCCTGAAGGTTAATTTAAAGATAGTTTGTTCAAGCAACCAGCGCCCAATCTCTAAGCCAACAGGCGTCTGAGCTGAGCCATTGGGGGTCGCCTCAGGAAGCGGATTGCAGCGTACGTTAGCGATATAGCCCGGATCGACGTTTATCGAAAACGGTCGTTTTCGAGCAGCTTTAGCAAGCTCATCGGCTTAGCGTACGATTTTTTCCGTTTCCTGAGGCGACCCCAAATTGCCTTAAGCGGCCAAGAGCGGATTTTTATTTATCCGCTTAGCCTGCTTATAAATTATCCGCGCAACGGATGTAAATATATCTTACTAGGCGGATTGAAATCTATCTGTTAATCGGATATAATTTAATCATCGCAACAGATAATAAAATATCCACTTAGACAGATAGAAAATAATCCGCTATGCAATTCAGAGAGCAAGGCAAGAAAATCCAGTGCATCCGCTCGACCTATGAGCCGACAACCAAGCGCAGCCATCAGAAGGTGGTTGCCGCGTTTGACCGATATGCGGATAAATTACCATCCGCTGGCTTGGAAGGGCTGGCCATTGCCGAGCGGCAGGAACTGGCGGCATGGTTCAATGCACGGCAGTCGGTCAAAGCCGAGCGGATGAACCAGTACCGGGTGATGAGCGCAGCGTCGTCCTTGGCGCAGCTTGGCGAATCCATCCAGGCCATAGGAGCGGCGATGACGGAGGCCGAAGCTGCCGCTACCTGGAGGGCGTTGGCCGAGGTGGCTACTGCGCTGAAGAAGGCAGGCCATCCAAAGCCGAAACGGGAGCGCCCAGCTCCTGCGGCCTCTGCTCAAGCTGATCTGCTGGCTGATCCTGCCCCCTGAACTGCTTGGCGTATGATGGGTGTTTGGATGGGCAGAGAGGCTAGTAGCAAGCCATGTTTTCGCAAGCGAAAACTGTCCTCTTCGCTACGCTCATCGCCCCCATTCGCTTCGCTCAGAGGGTTGTAATGCCAGATACCGAACAGCCAGACGCGCCCACCACGCCCCCAAAGCGCGGCCGGGGCGGCCGTCCCAAGAATGCCCCCGGCACGGTACGCGCCACCACCATTGGCGTGCGCGTTACCCCAACCGAGCTGGAAGCCTTGACCGCCAAAGCCCAGCAGATGGGCATGACCCCGGCGCACTGGCTGCGGGAAGCGGCGCTGTCGCGCCGGTTGCCCTCGCCCCCCGTGCCGGCCATCAACCGTGAGCACTACGCCGAGTTGGCCAGGCTGTCGGCCAACCTCAACCAGTTGGCCCGACTGGCGAACAGTGGGCAGCATGTTGCCGTGTCCAGCGGACTGCTGGAGCATGTCCTTGGCGAAGTCAGGCGGCTTCGCCTGGCGCTCATTGGGGCGGGAGGGCGCGAATGATTGCCAAGGCCGTGAAGGGAAAAGGCTTTCGCGGGGCGCTGGAATACGACCTCAACAAAGAGGGTGGGCAGGTGATCGACACCAACATGGCGGGGAGTAATGCACGAGAATTCGCCGCCGAGTTTGCTGAAATTCGCAAGCTCCGACCGAACCTAGGGCGGGCTGTTTTGCACGTTTCCCTCTCCGCCGCACCCGGCGAAAAGTTCACAAACGAGCAGTGGCGGGAGATTGGGAAGCGCTATCTCGATGGCATGGGCCTGGAAAAAAATCAATTTATCGTGACGCGGCACACCGACACCGAGCACGAACACATCCACATTTTGGCGAACCGCATCCGCTTTGACGGCGGCGTGAGCAGCGACAGCCAGGACTACAAGCGGCAGGAAACCATCATGCGCGAGCTGGAACGAGATTACGGGCTGCAGCGGGTCGCCCCAAGCCACGAGGCCGAACGCAAAGCGCCGACCAAGGGCGAGATCGAGGCCACTGTCCGCACCGGCCAGCCATCGGCCAAGCAGCAGCTGCAGCAGCTTTGCGACAGCGCGGCCACGAATTGCCCCAGCTTTACCGCGTACCAAGAGCGGCTGGAGGCGGCAGGCGTCGAGCTGGTGCCCGTGGTGCAGCTCGAAGGCGCAAAGCTCTCTGGCCTGTCCTACCGGCTGGACGGCGTACTGATGAAGGGCAGTGATCTAGGCAAGGGGTACAGCCCGGCAGGGCTGGCAAAACGAGGGGTAACGTATGAGCAAGACAGAGACTTTGCGGCAGTCCGCGCTAGCGGCGAACGCGAAGCGCGCCGAGGATTTGGCGACGCAGCTGGAGACATTGAGGCAGGCCCGGCACCAGAGCGTGGAGGACTTGGCGCAGACGCTGGAGCCGCTGGCGCAGGCGCTGGCGGCTCTGACGGACGAGACACGGCAGACGCTGGCCGAGATCGACCGCAGGAGCCGGGAGCAGGGCGAGAAGTTCAGCGGCCAGATCGACTCGCTGGCCAAGGACTGGAAAGCGGCGGCAGTGGAGGCGCAGAGCGCCGCCGACAGCCTGAACCAAGCCGGGCAGCGGATGGAGTGGAGCCACTACGCCCTGGCAGTGGGAACGGCGTTGGCTACAGCGGCGCTCGTGAGCGCGTTCTGGCTTTGGCTGGCACCGCCGACCGTGCAGAACCAACTGGACGCGAAAGCGGTAGCCGAGTACCTGAGGCCCGCCGTGATCGAAGCCTTGAAGCCCTCCAGAGGCAAATAGCGGCGCTGGGCGTGGCGCGTTTTGAGGTGGGAGTCCGCGAAGCCAAGACCGGCCAGATGATGAACCGGGAGTGGAGCGGGGCCGAGGTGGAGCAGTCCGCCGCATGGCTCAAGCGGATGAATGCCAGAGGGAACGACGTGTATATCCGCCCTGCTGGAGAGCATGGCCTCGTGCTGGTCGATGATCTGACGGCGGATGGTATTTCACGCATGGTAAAGGATGGATTTCAATCCGCTGCGACGATAGAAACGTCTCCGCAAAACTACCAAGCATGGGTCAAGTTATCGGATAAACCTCTATCCGCCGATGTTCGGCACGTTGCGGCGCAAGGGCTGGCCAAGCAGTACGGCGGCGACCCCAACAGCGCCGACAGCCGGCATTACGGGCGCTTGGCCGGTTTCACGAACCAGAAGCCGCAGCACACCCGCGATGGCCGCCAGCCCTACGTGCTGGCCCACGATTGCCCCGGCAGGGCGGCTACAGCCGCGCCAGCGTACCTGGAGCGCATCGAACAGGGGTTGGACAGGGCAGCGGCCCAGAAAGAGCGCCAAAAGCGCCTAGAAGCCCTTCAGGGCGTTCAAACGGGATATGGGGCGGGTAACCCCCTGCACGAGTACCAAAAGCAGGCCCAGCGGCTTTTAAAGCGGTTTGGCGAGGGTGCCGACCTGTCGCGCATGGATTGGATGATTGCCACCGACATGGCGAAGTCGGGCCGCTTCACGGTGCAGGACATCGAGCGGGGCATCCGGGAGTGCTCGCCCAACGTGGAGAGCCGCAAGGCAGGCCACACCGAGGACTACGCCCGGCGCACGGCGGCGAATGCCTGGGCAGCGCCCGAGGTGCAGCAGCACCGCCAGGAGCAGGCGCAGGAGCAGGCACGTCAAGCGAAGCGCGACCGGGACAGCCCCGGCATGAGCCGCTGAAATTTCCTCCAGCCCGGCAAGGCGTGGGAGGCGTGTAGTACTTAGGTGGCGTTAAAGTAACTACAAAAAGAAACTACAATAAAGGTGCAATGGAGCTTGAATGGGACGCCGATAAAGCGGCACGAAACCTGAATAAGCATGGCATTTCTTTCGAGGATGCCGAGCTTGTTTTTTACGACACCGGGCGGATTGAAGCCCACGACGGACGCGAGGACTACGGGGAAGATCGATGGGCCACGATTGGGCTTGCTTATTCGACTGTCCTGTATGTGGTCTACACCGTTCGACACGAGGAAACCATCCGTCTTATCTCAGCGAGGAAAGCAAATGCCGAAGAAAGAAAGCAATATCGTGAAGCGAACTCTTGACCTGAAGCTGCGGCCTGTTCTTGACGACGCGCAGAAGGCGCGGCTGGACGGTGTGGCAGCGATGCCAGATGAGCGCATCGACTACAGCGACGCGCCTAGCTTGCCGGATGCCGTCTGGATGAAAGCGGCAACGGAGCTGCCCCACACGAAGCAGCAAATCACGCTGCGCATTGATGCGGAAGTGCTGGATTTTTTCAAGCACACAGGCAAGCGGTATCAGTCCCGCATCAATGCCGTTTTGCGCTCTTACGTTGAGGCGCACAAGGCGCACTCATGAACGCTAGGCGGCGCTGGCAGGGGCCAGCGGTGTGAACGACTGGCGTTGCCTTTTAGACGGGGGAGGCCAAAACGCGTTGGAGCACTTTAGCTGTGGTGTTGAGGTCTTCAGTATCAACGCCCAGCAAGTCAGCCAATGAGATTTTTTCCTTTTCACCCAAGACCTCAGCGGCCCAAACAATGACTTCCATTTCATTCATGGCTTTCAGCTTAGAGCTTGTCGCTTGCAAATACTCCTCGCTGTAGTTGTGCTGCATAACCAGCAAAGTCTTCAATGCCGTGCCCTTTAAAGCATCGGGATTTTTCAGCTTGGCGATCATTGATAAAAACATTTTTCTTTTCGATTATTTTGTAATTAACCAGCTCGACATGATTCGCTAGTGTGTTGCCTAACTCCCTTCAATGCGTGCATTGGAATTTTTATTTTCAAAGGAATTGATGAGTTCTATAGCCTTGACTAGAACTGGAGACAGTGCAGGTGCAGGTGCAGGTGCAGTGCTTAGCCAACAATTGGAGGGTCGAATCATGCGGCAATGGACACAGGACGAGGCGATAGCGTTTGAGTGCGCCCGCGAGGCCATCACGGACCTGATGGCAATTCAAACCGGGCAGATTGCCCAGGAAGGGAGCAAGGCAGCGCCGGACGCCGAACGCCTGGCAAACCTTCGGGCCGAGCGTTCCAGGCTCGCCCAGGAGCGCACAGCCTTGCACCTTGACGACCTGGCCGCAGTTGCCCGCATTCGTACCGAGTACGGCGCAATCGTTCGCGCCTGGCGCGAGGCTATGGGCCAAGAGCGGCGCGATTTGGAGAAATCGGCATGAAAAAGCTCGACAACCTGTTGGCCCGAATCCCCGAAATTCAGGCGAGGGCGAAGCAGCGCGCCGAGCGTGAGCCGTTGCCGGGTGCGCTTTTGCCTAAGAACGTGGTGACATTGCCCCTGTGGCCGGAGTCTGTCCGAGCGGTGCCGAACGGCTTCCTACGGTCGGCCCTGTTCGGCGCTATCCGCAAGGGGCGGCGGCGCTACCTCAAGGCCGAGCAGCTCGCCGCGCTCGATGGCATCGAGATCCGCTACACGGGAGAGCGCCTCGACCAAGGTGACCTCGACGTGTGGGAAAGCGTGCTGCACGCCGTGCGCCTTCAGGAGCTGGGCAGCCAGTGCCGCGTCACGTCCTATGCCCTGCTGAAGCTCATGGGCAAGACCGACACCGGCAAGAACCGGGCGACGCTGCACGAGCGCATCACGCGCCTACGGGCGAACGCCGTGGAGGTGCGGCAAGGCCGCTACTGCTACATCGGCGGCCTGATCGCCGGAGCGGCCAAGGACGAGGAAACGCAGGAGTGGGTGATCGAGCTGGACGCCAAGCTGCGCCCGTTGTTCGCCGCCGACCAGTTCACTCAGGTGGAATGGGCCGTGCGCCACGCACTGGACGGCCAGCCGCTGGCCCAGTGGCTGCACAGCTTCTACGCCAGCCACGCCAAACCGTTCCCGGTCAAGATCGAGACGCTGCACCGGCTTTGCGGTAGCGAGGCCACCTTGATGAGCGACTACGCCAAGACGCTGCGCAAGGCTCTGGACGCAGTAGCCGAGGCCAGCGCGGCCCACTGCGAGGGGTTCAGCTACGACATTCGCGGCGACCTCGTGCATGTCGAGAA
>Ga0366772_1166_pt1 | contig 7538 bp, 7 predicted proteins | sample BONcelN113001C11_FD_207089 | JGI IMG/M metagenome (GOLD analysis project Ga0366772, IMG submission 207089) | Enriched cells from coal bed in the Powder River Basin, Montana, United States - BONCAT cells N11 rep2 HSBNCT.N11.300.1.C11 ...
AAAATTATACGGAAAACACAGTGTTTTACCCCATACTCCGGCTGCTGGTGATATTCATTGCATTTATAGAAATATTGCAACGATTCGTAATATTTTTGAACTATTCACATGAATCGACTCAAATATTTACACGCTGCCAATTTTTCCGATTGGCATGAAAAGTGTTTAACCGTTTGTTCAAGAGAGGTGATTCCATGAAAACCATTCAAAAATTCGCAACCAGCACAATCGTCGTAGCAGCATTTCTCAGCCTGACCGCATGCTCAGGCATGAGCCGCCAGGATAAAAATACCGCTATCGGCGCAGGTGCCGGCGCGGTGGGCGGTGCAGTGCTGACCGGCGGCAGTACGCTCGGCACTGTCGGCGGCGCAGCAGTCGGCGGCGTGATCGGGCACGAAGTGGGCAAAAAATAAAATCGCACAGATAATTCCGTTTCTAAATCAATCGTGAACGCGAAGGGGAAGCGCAGACAGTACGCAGGTACAGTGGTGACGATTGGCGAAACCGACAAAATGCACGGTTGATTTGAAATGGAATAAGTCAACGCACCAACGAAAAACCCCTGCTGTCGCATTGCGACAGCAGGGGTTTTTCGGTTTTGTATGGCAGAGTTATCCGGCAGCTTGCGCCAGCACGCGCCGAATAGTGCCCGCCAATTCCTCTGCGACAAACTTGGCCACATACGCATCCGCGCCGACGCTTCTGACGTGTTCTTCGTTGGTGGTGCCGGTCAGCGAGGAATGGATGATCACCGGGATCGATCTGAAACGCGCATCCTGCTTGATTTTGCGCGTCAGGGTAAAACCATCCATTTCCGGCATTTCCAGATCGGTCAGCACTAGCGCAATCTTGTCCTTCACTGTCTTGCCTTCGGCCAAGGCGGCGTCGGCAATAACTTGCAGCCGCTCCCACGCTTCCTTGCCGGTTTTGGTCATGATGAATGGCGCGCCCATTGCTTCCAGCCCGTGCTCGATCAGAGTACGCGCCATCTGCGAATCGTCGGCGGCCAGAATCACAGAGCCCGCCGGCAGCGCCAATTTCGGGCCGATCGTGCCGGGGTTGGCTTCTTGCTGGCTCGACGGCATGACGTCCAGCAGAATCTGCTCGACATCCAGCACTTGCGCCAGGCGGCTGCCGTCGATGTCGCCATCGAGCCGGGCAATGCTGGTTACCATGCCGCCGACCATGCTCGATTCCGCCGACAAGACCTGGCTCCAGTCAAGCCGTACGATTTCTTCGACGCCTTCGACCGCAAAAGCCTGCGTGGAACGCGCATATTCAGTCACCAGCAAAATATTCAATCCGCTGCGCGGCTTGCAGCCGACAATCGCAGGCAAATCGATGACCGGAATAATCTGACCGCGGATATTTGCCACTCCCAGCATGTGCGGCAGCGCACCGGCGACACTGGTAATGACCGGCATCGCGAGGATTTCCCGCACCTTGAAGACATTAATGCCGAACAGTTCCGAGCGGTCGGCACTGGCAGCTTCGCCCAGACGGAACAGCAGCAGTTCAAACTTATTGTTGGCCGTCAGGTTAGTTCTTTCGTCGACTTCCTGCTGCACTGTACTCATGTGGCTCATCCTTGGCGCTGTATGCAATTGATATTTATGTGGGAGGATTACTGCAAAATCATGATTTATAACGGTTTTTACTGACAAATCTTTAGGGCAATTATGCATTACCTATAAAAGACTGCATAGATAAAATTATGCAATCGATATGTAATCCGGTCTGGAAGGCAGCCGCAGTGCCGTTTTGCCTTGAAATCAATTTCATCACCCCCATTTTCGGACCATCCGTTCAACCACGCTTCACACGAGGACTACATGACTGTTTCCGAAAAGCAAACCCTGGGTTTCCAGGCCGAAGTCAAGCAACTGCTGCAGTTGATGATCCATTCGCTGTATTCCAACAAGGAAATTTTCTTGCGCGAACTGGTATCGAATGCATCCGATGCGTCCGACAAGCTGCGTTACGAAGCGATTCATAACGCCGATCTGTTCGAAGACGATCCTGAACTGAAGATCAAGATCACCTTCGACAAGGCAGCGCGTACGATTTCGATTTCCGACAACGGCATCGGCATGAGCCGCGAGGAAACGATCGAACATCTGGGCACGATCGCCAAATCCGGCACCAAGGAATTTTTCGGCCGCCTGTCCGGCGACCAGCAGAAAGATGCGGCGCTGATCGGCCAGTTCGGCGTCGGCTTTTATTCCGGCTTCATCGTCGCCGACAAGATCACGGTCGAAACCCGCCGCGCCGGTGCGCCGGCCAATGAAGGCGTGCGCTGGGAATCCACCGGCGCCGGCGACTTCAGCGTCGAGTCTATCGACAAGCCGTCGCGCGGCACCACCATCACGCTGCATCTGCGCGAGGGCGAAGACGAATTCCTGTCGTCATGGAAACTGAAATCGATCATCCGCACATATTCCGACCATATCCCGCTGCCGATCCTGATGCAGAAAGAGGAATGGGACGAAGAGACGAAGGAAACCGTAGTCAAGGACGAATTCGAAACCGTCAACCAGGCCAGCGCACTGTGGGCGCGCAGCAAATCCGACATCACGCCTGCACAGTACGACGAGTTCTACAAGCATGTGTCGCACGACTTCCAGGCGCCGCTGATCCATACCCACAACCGGGTCGAAGGCCGCACCGAGTACACGCAACTGCTGTACATCCCGTCCCATGCTCCGTTCGACATGTGGGACCGCAACAAGCGCGGCGGCATCAAGCTGTATGTAAAGCGCGTGTTCATCATGGACGATGCCGAGCAACTGATGCCGATCTATCTGCGCTTCGTCAAAGGCGTGATCGACTCCAACGACCTGCCGCTGAACGTGTCGCGTGAAATCCTGCAGGAATCACGCGACGTGAAGGCGATCCGCGAAGGCTCGACCAAGCGCGTGCTGGGCATGCTGGAAGAAATGGCGAACGCCGACGAGCAAGAGAAAAAAGACAAGTACGTGACCTTCTGGAAGGAATTCGGCCAGGTACTGAAAGAAGGCATCGGCGAGGACGCAGGCAACAAGGACCGCATCGCCAAGCTGCTGCGCATGGCTTCGACCGCCAATGACAGCGACGAACAAAACGTGTCGTTCGCCGATTACGTGGCACGCATGAAGGAAGGTCAGGACAAGATTTACTACGTCACCGGCGAATCCTATGCTGCTGCCAAGAACAGTCCGCACCTGGAAATCTTCCGCAAGAAAGGGGTCGAAGTGCTGATCCTGTCGGATCGCGTGGATGAATGGATGCTGTCGTTCCTGACCGAGTTCGAAGGCAAGGAATTGGTATCGGTCGCCAAGGGCGGCCTCGATCTGGGCGCGCTGGAAGACGAAACCGAGAAGAAGCAGCACGAAGAAACCCAGACCGAGTACAAGGAGCTGGTCGAGAAGATGAAGACGGCGCTGAATGACAAGGCCAAGGAAGTGCGCGTGACTTTCCGTCTGACCGATTCTCCGGCCTGCCTGGTGGCCGACGAGCACGAACTGTCCGGCAACCTGTTGCGCATGCTGAAAGCTGCGGGACAAGCGGCGCCGGAATCGAAGCCGATTCTGGAAATCAACCCGAACCATCCTCTGGTGCAGCGCCTGAAGTATGAAGAAACGAAGTTCGACGACTGGGCCAATCTGCTGTTCGACCAGGCGGCGCTGGCTGAAGGCGGCCAGCTGGCCGATCCGTCCGGCTTCGTCAAGCGCTTGAATGCGATGTTGCTCGACATGGCTGCCAAGTAACAATCTACTGGGTATGCCGGCCATGTCGGCATACCCGTTTTTTCAATGCCTTATCCTGTGCGCAATGTCGCGATTTTCTGGACTGCAACAGGCAGCTACCGGCCAAAAACAGATATCTGTACCCCATCAATACAATATGCACCATCGTTACAAGATATTTCATGAGTTCAAGAATTATCGGCAAATAACGATCCACCAATGAAAATATCTCTAAAAAACACCCAACAAATCGAACAGATGCGCGTTGCTGGAAAACTCGCGGCAGAAGTACTGGAAATGATCGCCGAATACGTTGTCCCCGGCGTTTCCACCGAAGAGCTGGATCGGCGCTGCTTCGAGCACATCACCAAAAAACAGAATGCGATCCCGGCGAATGTCGGCTATCACGGCTTTCCAAAGACGCTGTGCACCTCGGTCAATAATGTGGTTTGTCATGGCATACCGAATGAAAAGCACATCCTCAAGGATGGCGACATTGTAAATATCGATGTGACGGTGATAAAAAACGGCTGGCACGGCGACACAAGCAGAATGTATTTCGTCGGCACCCCAAGTGCGCAAGCCAAGCGACTCGTTGCCACCACCTTCGACGCGATGATGGCTGGAATTAACGCAGTAAGACCCGGTGCGAGGCTAGGCGATGTAGGCCATGCGATCCAAAGCCTGGCCGAGAATGCAGGTTTTTCCGTGGTGCGCGAATATTGCGGCCATGGCATCGGACGCGTTTATCACGAAGCGCCGCAAGTGCTGCACTATGGACAACGAGGAACCGGTCTCGTGCTGAAAAAGGGAATGACCTTCACAGTGGAACCGATGATTAATGCCGGCATCGAAGATATCGACAATCTTGATGACGGATGGACCGTGGTGACGAAGGATGGCTCGCTCTCCGCGCAATGGGAGCACATGATCGTCGTTACCGACAACGGTGCGGAAATTCTGACACCGTGGCCTATTGCCAGGTAGAACGCGCAAAAATCGACGCGGCTGAGCGGCCAGTAGCTATCATGAAAAGGGGGCAAGGCCCGGCCAGTGCCGAAGCGCAATCGCTCAGGCTGCGATTCCAGTAAAATCGGCCGGGTCTTTCACCGTCGCCGGCAGCATAATCGGCGATCTTGCACGCAAAAATCGCATCACAGAATCCAGTAGTGAAAGACGCTCTTCTTATTCAACCCATAAACCACACTGAAAAACCATGTCCCTCTCCAATTTTGAAGATTTGCTGCAAGCGGCAACGCAACAACCCGATCCGCAGCGTTTGCTGTTCGTATTCGCTAAAAAAGAACTGCCTGACGACCATGTTCCAACCGAAGCGGAAAATTTCCAGGCCGGCTTGGGCGGCGCGCTGACACCGGTTGTGTGCGTGGACAAGACGCTGGAGGCCTTGAGCGATTTCGCCGCGCTGGTCAAGGAATCGGAACAAACCGGGCAGCACTGGGATGTCGTGCTGGTGGCGTGCATGGCAGGAAAAAATGGCGTGATGCCCAGCGCATCCGAGGCAGATCAGGGCTTGAAAATGATGGTAAGCGCGATTCAGACCGGCGCCAAACTGTCGCGTTTCCTGGCTTTCGACCGCGCCGGCGACCTGCTCCAGTTCAGCTGAAACGAATACAGATACTAGCCATTGTATTTTTCATACCCGCAGGGATATAGGCGGAAACAGCATGATTTATACTTATACTCCCGTACTATTTCAATAATAACGGTTGTTGATCCGGCTATGGATTGATCCTTTCCCTGTGCAAGGGAAAGGAAATATCAGAGAGAAGAGATGCTGCAACATCCATCGCACCCTAAGCAGCGATCGATAAATCTGCATAATAAATCTGCAATCGCCTCCAATCTAATCCGCGCCGGCGCTGGCAAACCGCAAGCGCAACCGCTCAATGCGTAACCCGGGCGGTGCGCCCGGACGACAGCAAGCGCACTCTTTCGCCGGCACGAAACATTTCATCGGCGTCTTGCGTAACGGCGATCAAACTGCCGTTATCGAGCCTGACAGTGATTTCCAACCCGCGCCGGCTCACCATATTGGCTTCCACATTCTGGCCGACCAGGCCGCCGGCAACCGCGCCCAGGATGCCGGCCACGATTGCACCATTGCCTCCGCCGATGTTGGAGCCGGCAGCCACCGCGCCGACTGCTCCGCCAGCCAGTTGGCCCGCGCCGCTCGAACCTTTATCGATCCGCACTTCGCGCACCGACTCGACTACGCCCATGCGCACGGTTTGCTCGCCTTGCGCCTGCCTGCTGCTGTAGACATTGGCTGAATTCGGCGCCACTGCGCATCCGGCCAGCACAGCCAGGCTGGTGGCGATTAAAATCAATTTCTTCATAGTGAGTTCCGCTTGTATTGACGATCCGGATTGAAAATATACAAATGCATATTTTAAGGTGAATCCCTTGCCGGCGTGATGCGCGAGGCGCTGGCTATGCAGCAGTCAACGACCGCCGGCCACATCGATAAAGCTGCCGCTGGTATACGACGCCTCCTCCGACAGCAGCCACAGGATCGCATGCGCGACTTCTATCGATTGCCCGCCGCGCTGCATCGGCACGCTGCCTTTGACGCGCTCGATCCGCTCCTTCGGTCGCGACTTCCTTCGCCAGGCCGACGGTCATTACTCATCCCCTATTCGGAGCGCGATTATCGGCAGCGATACGTTGCAGAAACAGTCTTCGCATTGACTTGCTATAAAATTCCATCCTGTCAATTTTGCCAAAGGCAATTGCACGACGCCATCGCACGCATATTTGCCGGCCTTTGCTTGCGCAGAGGCATCCTCGCTTGATCCTCGTTTTGCATGCCGATGATTGTCGATGGCAGCATCAAAATTGCTTATCCCTAAGGAGATGTTATGAAATTAGTCCGTTACGGCCGCCCCGGCAAAGAAAAACCGGGATTGATAGATGAAGAAGGCAAATTGCGCGATCTGTCCGGTGTCATTGCCGACCTCGGCGTCGATCAATTGTCCGACAAGGCGCTGGCCAAACTGGCCAAGCTGCAGCACGACACGCTGCCGCTGGTGCGCGGCAATCCGCGTTTTGGCGTACCGATTGCGCACATTGGTAAGTTCATCGCGATCGGCCTGAATTACTCGGACCACGCGGCCGAATCGGGCTTGCCGAAACCGCCCGAGCCGATCATTTTCATGAAAGCCATTTCCTGCCTGTCAGGCCCGGACGATCCGATCATGCTGCCCAAAGGTGCGAAGAAAACCGACTGGGAAGTCGAATTGGGCGTCGTGATCGGCAGCAAGGCGCAATCGGTTACCGAAAAAGATGCGCTGCAATATGTGGCCGGCTATTGCGTGGTCAACGATGTTTCTGAGCGCCAGTTCCAGCTGGAACGCGGCTCGCAGTGGGATAAAGGCAAGGGTTGCGATACCTTCGGCCCGGTCGGCCCGTGGCTGGTCACGCGCGACGAAGTGCCGAATCCGCAGCGGCTGAATTTGTACCTAGACTTGAACGACGAGCGGATGCAGACCGGCAGCACCAAGACCATGATCTTTTCGGTCGCCAAGCTGGTCAGCTACGTCAGCCGTTTCATGACGCTGATGCCGGGCGACATCATCACTACCGGCACGCCGCCGGGCGTCGGCATGGCGATGCAGCCGCAACGTTTCCTCAAGCCTGGCGACCGTCTGACGCTGGGCATCGCCGGTTTGGGCGAGCAACAGCAAGATGTGATTGCCTATCAAAAACCGTGAGTCGCCTGCACTGACCTGCATGACGGCAATGCTGTTCAGTCAAGAACCAACCGTTCGTGCTGAGTAGGTCCGTTCGCCCTGA